>JAESGN010000094.1_pt1 | contig 247929 bp, 245 predicted proteins | sample 9269731 | NCBI WGS metagenome assembly JAESGN01 (sample SAMN15720683, study PRJNA650826) | algae metagenome | isolation source: Mojavia pulchra JT2-VF2 and co-occurring heterotrophs from desert soil | place: USA: Cadiz Valley, Joshua Tree National Park, CA | collected 1998-06-08 | reverse complement strand
TCAGAGCCAACGGAAAACCAGGCAAAGTCGCTCTCGTCGCCGTCATGCGTAAAATGATCATCATTCTGAACGCCAGGATGCGAAGTCATGCGGCAACGGTGCTTGACCCCTAACACCGTTGCTTTTTTGTTTCGGAGGCTGCCGCATGGCTCTGGAGATCGACATGGAGGCGCTGCCTGACCTGATTGAGGTGAAGGCGGCGGGTGGGGGCTCGGAGTTCGAGCGGTTGCTCGACGATTTCACCACCGAAATGCGCGCCCAGTTCGACCTGTTTCGCCGACTGCGCGAGAGCGCCGAGACCCTGCTCGATGGGGCCGACGAGGGCACGGCGAAACTGGCGCGGGCGGATGTGAAGGCGGCGACCGATGCGATCGCGCTGATCGTGCGCACGCTGGAAAAGATCGACGCGCTTTCGCGCCAGCTGGAGCGCGACCGTGTCGATGCCGAGGAGCGGCAGATGGAGGCGCGCGATCCTGAGCGTTTGCGGGCCGAGGTCGAGGCACTGATTGCGGCGAGGGTCGAGGCTGCGGTGGCGGCGCGGGTGGCGGAGATTTCTGGGTTGGCCGGAGGGCAGGGGCCATGAGGTGGTCTTGTGTGATTTCTTGATGATGAATGAGATTGATGCAGTGCCAACGGAACGGATCCCCTCACTGGCGAAATCTGAAGTTTAGGCGGCTTGCGCGCGCCTAAGCCTTCGATTTCGCTTTCTCCCCCACAGTGGGGGGAGAAGGAGAGCGCGGTTGCGGCATCGCCCCCTCTCCCCCTTGTGGGAGAGGCTTCGAAGCGGTGGCCGCAGGCCAGAAATCGATCCAGTGAATCGATTTCAGCGAACGGAGGCCTGAGCGCGTCGCCGCGCGAAGGCGATGAGAGGGCTTGAGAGCGATCAGGGCTAAACCTCAGATTTTGTTGGTGAGGGGATCGGTTCAATGGGCAGTGCTGCCCGGTCACCCCCACCCGCCGCTTTGCGGCGACCTCCCCCCTCAGGGGGAGGTGGGTGACGCGGAACCGCTCGGCTCAATCCGCGTCGACCATGCGGGCGAGCAGGGCGTCGAGCTGGAGGAATTGTTCGGGCATGGCGCCTTCCATGCCGATGCAGGCTTCGTCGAGGGCTTCCTTGGTGGCGTAGGATTCGTGCAACACGAGGCGGGTGCCGGCGGGGTCGGGGGAAAAGCTGACGGTGGTGACGGTGGTTTCGCCGCTTTCGTCATTGGTCCAGGCGAGCCGCGAGGGGGCGGCGACATCGACATAGGTGCCGTAAAAGGTCATGGCCTCCGCCGGATCCTTGCCGAAGGTGACGCTGTAGCTGCCGCCGACGCGCACATCCATCTCGCAATCGAGAAGCGGCACGCCGAGCGATTGCGGCGCCCACCAGAGCTTGAACAGCGCGGGCGTCGTCCAGGCATCGAAGACACGCTCGACCGGGGCGGCGAAGACCCTGGTCACGACGAGGTCGCGCTCGGAGATCCGCTCCACGGAGGTGGCACCCACTGTGTCGAGTTTACTCATCGCGAGGTTCCTTGGCGGTCAGGGTTTGAAATACGCGGTCCAGGGCATCAAAGCGGTCGTTCCACAGCGCGCGGCGCGCCTCGATCCAGGCGGCGACGTCGCCGAGACCCAAGGGGGCCAGCCGGCAGATCCGGACGCGCCCCTGTTTCTCCGTCGTCACCAGGCCCGCCTCTTCGAGCAGGGCCACATGTTTCTTCATGCCCGTCGGCGTCATTGAGAACCGGTCGGCGAGCCGCGTGATCGAGGCTTCGGCACGGGCGAGTTCTTCGAGCACGCCGCGCCGCGTGGCATCCGACAGTGCTGCAAAGGCGGCATCGAGGCGGGCGTCTGATTGGTGAACCATTTGGTTCAGTATGGCATGGGAGCGGGGTGGAGGCAAGGGGGGCCTTGGTGCCAACGGAACTGATCCCCTCACTGGCGAAATCTGAAGTTTAGGCGGCTTGCGCTCGCCTAAGCCTTCGATTTCGCTTTCTCCCCCACAGTGGGGGGAGAAGGAGCGTGCGGCTGGCTGTATCTTCCCCTCTCCCCCTTGTGGGAGAGGTTACAAAATCGAGGGCTTAGCCCGATCAGGGCTAAACCTCAGATTTTGTTGGTGAGGGGATCGGTTTCCTTGCCACCACTCCAAACGCCCTTCGAGGAGACTGCCGATGACGCCGAAATCTCTGGGGCGGTTGGAGCGGGATCGGAAGGCGAAAGGGATCAAAGAGACAGTTCGGATCGCTGTGGATCATGCGGCTGGGATGAGCGGTGTTGAGGACGCGCTGGAGGCGGCCGCAGTGCGGGGGACTGCCGTGGCTGGACGGTTCTTGCGCAAGACGCGGACGGAGCAGCCGGTATCGGGGCGGCGCGGCGTTTTCGATCTTGGCACTCTCGACGCCGCCGATCTCGCCTTTCTCGCCCGCGACTGGCGGCTTCTGGCGCGGCCTGAACAACTGCCGCCGGACGGAGACTGGCGCCACTGGCTGATTTTGGGCGGGCGCGGATCGGGCAAGACGCGGGCGGGCGCCGAATGGGTGCAGGCTGAGGTGATCAAGGCCGGAAAGCGCACGGATCTGCGCATTGCGCTGGTGGCGGAGACGCTGGGCGATGCGCGCGAGGTGATGATCGACGGGGCCTCGGGGCTGTCGCGGATAACGCGGCGGATGCGGCCTGACGTGGAGATTTCCAGGCGCAGGCTTGTCTGGCCGAACGGGGCGATCGCGCAGATTTTTTCCTCGGAAGACCCGGAAAGTCTGCGCGGGCCGCAGTTTCACCTCGCCTGGTGCGACGAGCTGGCGAAATGGAAACATGCCGACGAGACCTTCGACATGCTGCAGTTTGCCTTGAGACTTGGGGATCGGCCGCGCCAGGTGGTGACGACGACGCCAAGGCCGGTGCCGCTGTTGAAACGGCTGATGGCGGACGAGGCGACGCGGCTGACCCGCATGGCGACGGCGGCCAATGCCGCGCATCTGGCACCGGGGTTTTTGGACGCGCTGGCCGCGCGATATGGCGGGACAAGGCTCGGGCGGCAGGAGCTCGACGGCGAGCTGATCGAGGACCGGCCGGATGCCCTGTGGAAACGGGCGCGGCTGGACGAGATCGTGGTGAAACTCTCAGAACCGCTCAGCCGCATCGTGGTCGCGGTCGATCCGCCGGCAGGCGGGGTGTCCGCCTGCTGCGGCATCGTTGTCGCGGGGCTGAAGGAGAATGGCCAGGCGGTGGTGCTCTCGGATTGTTCGGTCGAAGGGACGGGGCCGGCGGGCTGGGCCCGCGCGGTGGTCAATGCCTACAGGCGGTTTGAGGCTGACCGGGTGGTCGCCGAGGTCAACCAGGGCGGCGACATGGTGCGTGCGGTGCTTGAAGGCATCGAGGCGCGGCTGCCGGTGACGACGGTGAGAGCCACGCGCGGCAAGTTTCTGCGCGCCGAACCGGTTGCGGCTTTGTACGAGCAGGGCCGTGTGGTTCATGCCGGGCGGTTTCCGGAACTCGAGGATCAGATGTGTGATTTCGGGCCGGAGGGCTTGTCGAGCGGGCGCTCGCCGGACCGGCTTGATGCGCTGGTCTGGGCGTTGACGGCGCTGATGCTGGAGGGCGGCGGGGAACCGCGGATACGGGGGGTATAATCCGGAGCTTGCGACTGCCCCTCATCCCCCTGCCGGGACCTTCTCCCCGCTTGCGGGGAGAAGGGGGCAAGGCGGCCATTGGGGACGCCCGATCTCCTCCCTTGCGGGGGAGAAAGCGAAATCGAGGAATTGGCCCGATCAGGGCCAAACCTCAGATTTCGCAAGAGGGGGGCTCGGTCAGGCTTTTGCCCGCAGAACTATGCCCCTCTCTTGGAAAATCTGAAGTTTAGGCCGCTTGCGCTGGCCTAAGCCTTCGATTTTCCGTTCTCCCCCGCATGGGGGGAGACGGAACGCGCTGGCTTGGCCCGGCTCCTCAGGGTAAAACTGTGGCGTTCCCCAACCCAAACGAAAACCGGCGCCTTGCGGGCGCCGGTCTGGTCATGGGGCGGTGGATCTCGGGGGTTACTTGCTGGCCGGCTGGCTGGACGGCTGGCGGACCTGGCGCCATTCGTTTTCCAGTCGGGCGAGAACATCCGCCGGGATCGTCTGCGGGCTCGCGGCCTTGGGGGTCATGGAAGTGGTCGTCTGCATGTCTTCCCTCCTCATGTTGGAAGTCTCGGCTTCCAAAACGTGTTTGTGAGCGGAAAGTTCCACAGTGTTAAAGCTTTGTAAATGTGAACAGAACGCGCTCTAAACGATTGAATTTTCTTCAATCGTTTTAAATGAGACGATTTTTTATCCCCTATTTTGGTGAACGCTGCCGGCTGGTCTCTCGGCCGGCTCTGCACGGCCTTCCAACGGGGCCGCATGCCCTGCGGGCGACGCTGCCGGCGGGCTGTTCCTTCCTGCTCTTCTCTCCTGATTCTGAGGTTTCCCATGCGGATCGATCGCACGATCTTCTTCGCCGGGCTGCGCCATGCCGTTTTCGGCGGACGGCTCTCCGAGGGCCAGGTCACCGGCATGGAGGCGGTGCTGACGCGGTTTTGCGCCCGGGGCTGGTCCGATCCGCGCTGGCTCGCCTATATGCTGGCAACCGCCCATCACGAGACGGGTGGCACCATGCGGGCCGTGCGCGAGACCTTCGCTGACAGCAATGACGCGGCGGTGGAGCGGCTGGAGCGGGCGTTTCGCGCCGGCAAGCTGCCGACGGTCAAGACGCCCTATTGGCGGCCGGACGCGAAGGGCCTCAGCTATTATGGCCGCGGGCTGGTGCAGATCACCCATCGCGAGAACTATGCGAAGATGAGCCGGGTGACCGGACACGATCTGGTGGCGGAGCCGGATCTGGCGCTCAGGCTCGATGTGGCCGCGACCATTCTGGTGGTCGGCATGAGTGAGGGGCTGTTTTCAGGCGCAAAGCTCGCAGATTTCTTTTCCGGCATGAAGGCCGACTGGATAGGTGCGCGCAGAATCGTCAACGGGCGGGACCGGGCAAAGGCGATCGCCGCCAAGGCGCAGATCTTCGATGCGGCGATCCGGCTGGCGCTGGTGGTCTGAGCGCAGCGGAGAAGCCCCCGTGCGGCCGCAAGGCGGATTGAGCGACGGTGCCTGCAATGCTATCGGCTTTCGCACTGCAACCGATTTGGAAGTGCCCCATGATCCGCCACATCGTCTTCTTCACCGTGAAGCCTGACAATGTCGAGGCCGTCCGGGCGGGGCTGTCGATCCTGACGGAAATTCCGCATGCGACGCGGCTGGAAATCGGCACCAATGTGAAGACAGACGGCTTTCACCGCAGCATCGATCTCGTCGTCTATGGCGAATTCGATGATGAACAGGCGCTGGCCGCCTACAAGGCGCATCCGCTGTATGAGGAGAGCATCCGGCGGGTAAAGCCGCTGCGCGAGGAGCGTTTTGCGGCGGATTATGTGGTGGAGGATGCGGTGAGGGCGAGGGTGTGAGGGGTTAGGCCGTGAGCGCCGGGGCCCGGAGCAGCGACTGAACCTGATCACGACAGGATGACGGCATGCCGTCGAGCAGCGCCTTGGCCGTTGTCACCGAGGTGCGGGAAAGCAACGCGGCAACCCGTTCTTTGGGTAGCCGATCCCAGAGGTGGGCCTCGGACAGTTCGACTGCCGCCAGATAGACCTCCTCGGCGCTCAGCGTTAGAGAGCGGACCTCGGCAGACAGCAGGGCTTCGAGCGAGGCCAGAAGTTCTTCGACAAGAGGACTGTCGATCTCGGCCGCTGCCAAATTACGCCAGTCGGAAGGGCGCATTGCGAGCAAATCCATGCCTTTGTCCTCCCGGCCTATGCCAGTGGTGTGATGAACCGCAGTCCCAGATATAGGCTGAAAGCCGTGAATAATCCATGCACTTCGCGCAAATGCCGTTCCGTCTGCCAGGGACGCAGGCCGTAGCGACCCGACTTGTTTGTCAGGACCCAGTCGGTGCCAGGCTGCCAGTCCGGATCGAAGACGATTTCGCCGCCGATGCGGGCCTCGCGTGAGGCGCCGGTGAGCAGTGAGGGGTGACCGAGTTTCCGGGCTGATGTCGGACGGGCGAAAATCGTATTTGGTAAGGCGCCGATCACGACACCATTGGTGTCGACAAGCTCTTCAACGGCAATCAGGAGCCTGCCTTCGCCGTCCATGAGCCAGAGCAGGTGAAACGTTCGGGCGAAGACAGAGGTTAGCTTGAGCCTGGGTTGTGTAGAAAGATATTCGGCGACGAAGGGCGCGCTGTCAGAGGTCACTTCCATCAGGCTGAGCGGTGCGCTCGACCATTCATGCGGCTCGACTGGCCTGAAGGCTGTGGCGCTGGGGCCAAATCGCGCGTCGAGATCCATGCTGCGGGTCTGCCTTCGATGCGGAATGTGAGAGTCAGCATGCTCGCCCGAGGAGACAAAAAATGCAACCAGTGAGTTGTTGGAACTCGTGCGTTGCTTCCACCCGATGAGGACACACCCATGAAACTCCCCTTTCGTCTGCCCTGGGCGCAAGCCTCGGATCGACCCCCCATGTCCGAGGCAAAGGCGCTTCATCCGCGACCTGGAACGGCGCTGGCGCTGATTGCGGGCGAGGGGGAGGCGCGCTGGACGGGGCGCAATTATGCGGCGCTTTCCCGCGAAGGCTTCATGAAGAACCCGGTGGCGCATCGCTGCGTGCGGCTGGTCTCGGAAGCCGCCGCCAGCATCGGCTTTCTCGCCTATCAGCGGGAGGCGGAACGGCCGGAGCACCCGGCGCTGGCGCTGCTGTCACGGCCGAACGGGGCGATGACGGGGGCGGATTTTTTGGAAACGCTCTATGGCCAGCTGCTGCTTTCGGGCAATGCCTATGTCGAGGCGGTGGCCGTCGGGACGGGCGGGACGGCGGCGCTGCATCTGTTGCGGCCGGACCGGGTGAGTGTTGTCTCCGGTGCCGATGGCTGGCCGGCGGCGTATGACTATCGCGCGGGGACCGCAGTGCGGCGGATCGCGCTTGATGGGCTGCTGCATCTGAAACTCTTTCACCCGCTCGATGACCACGAGGGCTTTGCGCCGCTCGCAGCAGCGCAGGTGGCGCTCGACCTGCACAATGCCGCGGGGCGCTGGAACAAGGCGCTTCTGGACAATTCGGCAAGGCCCTCGGGTGCGCTGGTCTATCAGCCGAAGGAGGGCGGCAATCTCACTGTTGACCAGTATCAGCGGCTGAAGGTGGAGCTCGACGAGGGTTATTCCGGCCCGATGCGCGCCGGCCGGCCGCTGCTGCTCGAGGGCGGGCTCGACTGGAAGTCGATGGGGCTCTCGCCCAAGGACATGGATTTCGTTGAGGCGAAGAATGGGGCAGCGCGGGACATCGCGCTCGCCTTCGGCGTGCCGCCGATGCTGCTCGGCATTCCCGGCGACAACACTTATGCCAATTACCAGGAAGCCAACCGCGCCTTCTATCGGCTGACCGTCTTGCCGCTGGTGACGCGGACCGGGGCCTCGCTCTCGGTGTTTCTGGGCGAGCTGACGGGCGACAGGCTGAGGCTGGTGCCGGATCTCGACACGGTGGCGGGATTGGCGGCTGAGCGGGATGCGCTGTGGGCGCGGGTTGGGTCGGCCGGGTTTTTGACGGATGAGGAGAAGCGGGAGGCTGTGGGGTATTGAGGATGTGGGGTCCGCTGAACCGATCCCCTCACCAACAAAATCTGAGGTTTAGCCCTGGTCGGGCTAAGCCCTCGATTTTGTAACCTCTCCCACAGGGGGAGAGGATCTGCGGCACACCTCAACCCTGCTGTTCGGTCCTGCTGGTCGGCGCCGGTCGCAGCATCGCCGGTGCCAGTGACAGGGCGCGGGTGGCGGCAGCGGCGAGTTGGGTAATGACTTTGCGGCGCCAGGCATGCATCAGGTGGCCGAGTTCGCCGAGGGCGGCATCGAGCCTGATATCGCAGGACTGGACGCCCGGGCGACCATAGATCAGGTGGGCAAGCGTGATGGCGAGGGTGGCCATCAGGCCCGTGGCGATCAGCACGTCGGAGAGGAAATGCGCGCCGAAGGCGATGCGGTTGAGCGCGGTCAGCGCAGCGAAGACGCTGAGCAGGACGAAGACTGAGCGCCGCCAGACCACAGGCACGAAGAAGGCGAGCGGGATGAGACAGACGACGACGGCCGCCTCGCCGGAGACGAAGGAGCGGTCGTCGAAGAATTGACCACCGAGGCCCCAGGCATGGACGAAGCTATCCGTGCCGCCGAACTCGATGGCATTGCGCGGACGGGGACGATCAAAGAGCGGTTTCAGGATGCCGTTCACCATGAGCGCCGGGCCGAGCAGGAAGAGGCTGGCGAAATAGAGCGTGAAGCGCGGCGGAAACAGCGACGGGCGCGAGGGATACACGAGTTTCAGCACAAGGCCGATGACGAGCACGATGGTGAGCGCCAGCGGAAAATACTGGCCGAAGGCGCGGAAGGTTTTGAGCGCATCGATCTTGCCGGCGGGAAAGCCGACGCCTTCGACATAGAAGAGGCGGCTGACGCCGAGATCGACGCTGGGGAAAGCGACGAAGAAGGCCGACAGGGAGAACGTGACGAGCAGCGAAAGAAGCAGCGGCTTCTCGGCGACGGTGCCGCGCGGCGGCCGTGCAGCGTCGATGACATAAACCATGATGGTACCCCCTATGACATGTAACCCCGCCGCTAGATGAGCAGCGCTTGATGAAAGGCGTGTGACGAAGCGCGTCTTTCCCATGGTCAAATGGGACTGCCTCGTCCTTCGGGGCCTGTGTCTTGCCAGGGGGCGTCGAGACGCGTGGACAGCTTTGGTTGGGCCTTGCGGCCCTCTTCCCGAGGTTGCGGGGCGGACGGGGGAGGCAGCCGGGGGAGGCAATCAGGGGGACGGGGCGGCCCGCTGTTGAATCGGAATGTGAGCGACTTCACGCAACAGATGCGCGAGCGGAATCAACACCTGAGGCCGACACGGCAAGTGCGGGAAAGGATTCGATAAAACGCTCGCTCCCGGTGGGAGAGAACACCGTCCGGACTGCACGTCAGGGGGAAGGATTGCGCCGGCCGCGGCCTTTTGGGCGGGATCGTACCGGCCGGCGCAGAGATCAAGGCTATCGGCGAAAGATGAACAAATGACTGACTTCAGCCATGACGGCGGCGTTTTGTCCGCGCGTCTGATCGGCGCTGTCGCGGGCTCCGCGATTTCGCTGGTTTACCTGCTTCCCAGCCATCGCCGCGAGGCGGCGGTGCGCTTCCTGACCGGACTTGCCTGCGGGCTGATCTTTGGCGGGCCGGCGGGGCTCTGGGGCGCGACCCGGCTCGGTATCGAGGCCGAGCTCTCCTCTGCCGAGATCATGCTGGCCGGCGCCACGCTCGCCTCCTTTACCGCCTGGTGGGGGCTGGGCGTGCTGGTGCGGCTGACGGGGCGGGTTGGGGAGAAGGTGGGGTGAGGTCGACCGTCGGACCCGCCCCGATCCTCTGGCGGGGCCCCTCATCCGGCTGCCGCCACCTTCTCCCCGCAGGCGGGGAGAAGGGCATCGGGGCCGGCGTTTTGCCCCCTTCTCCCCGTTCACGGGGAGAAGGTCCCGGCAGGGGGATGAGGGGGCGGTTCTTGGTTGGCGCGGCCAAACGCGGCGCCGGCCCCCCCCTCTGTCGGCTACGCCGACATCTCCCCCACAAGGGGGGAGAGTGGGGCGCCACCAACACACCATCATCGCGAGGAGACGCACATGCAGCGCAAGGAGGGGCCGGGCGCCCCGAGCTTCAGATATGCCGGGCTGACGCTGAAGGGCGTTTCCGGCGACGGGACATTTTCCGGTTATGCCAGCCTGTTCGGCGAGGTCGATCTCGGCCGTGACGCGATCGAGCGGGGGGCTTTTGCCGCTTCGATTGAGAAGCGCGGAGCAGGCGGCGTGCGCATGCTGTTCCAGCACGATCCGGCCGAGGTGATCGGCCGCTGGACGGTTTTGCGTGAGGACGAACGCGGGCTCTATGTCGAGGGCAAGCTTGCAACCGATGTGGAGCGCGCCCGCGAGGTGCTGGCGCTGATGAAGGCCGGTGCGCTGGACGGGCTATCGATCGGCTTTCGCGCGGTGAAGACGCGGGCCGACCGTAAGGCCGGGGTGCGCCGCATCCTGGAGGCGGATCTCTGGGAGATCTCGGTGGTGACCTTTCCGATGCTGCCGACGGCGCGCGTCTCCAATGTCAAGCACAGGCGGTTCTACCGCGACAGGGAAACCGAGCTCGTGCGGCTGATGCGCCGGGCGGCCCGGAAAATGGCGAGCCATCATTTCACGAAAGGATGACCAGATGGAACAGGCGATGGGCGAGGGCAAGATGACGGACAAAAGGCAGGGACATGCGGATGCGGGCCGGCAGGCGGCGCGGGCAGCGCTTGAGGTGAAGGCGGCACCCGATACGGTGACGGCAGCCTTCGAGGAGCTGATGAGCGCTTTCGAGGCCTTCAAGGAAGGCAACGACCAGCGGCTGGCGGAAATCGAGGACAAGCTGACGAGCGACGTCGTCACCCGCGACAAGGTCGAGCGGATCAACAAGGCGGTCGACGACCAGGCGCGGCTGCTCGACGAGCTGGTGCTGAAGAAGCTGCGGCCGCAGCTGTCGCGACCGGGGCGTGACGACCAGGTTTCCGCGGAACACAAGGCGGCCTTCGAGGCCTATGTCAGGCGCGGCGACGACCAGGCCTTGCGCGATCTCGACCAGAAGGCGCTGTCGGCCGGGGTCTCCGGCGACGGCGGCTATCTGGTGCCGCCGCAGATGGATGGCGAGATCGGGCGGAGACTGACCGCGATTTCGCCGATCCGCGGCCTGGCGACAGTGCGGCAGGTCTCGGGCTCGGTGCTGAAGAAGCCGTTTGCCGCTTCGGGCTTTGCGAGCGGCTGGGTGGCGGAGACGGCGGCGCGACCGCAGACCGGCACGCCGGAGCTCTCCGAACTCGCCTTCCCGACCATGGAGCTCTATGCCATGCCGGCCGCGACGCAAGGCCTGCTCGACGATGCGGCCGTCGATATCGAGGCCTGGATTGCGGCGGAAGTCGACATCGCCTTTGCCGAGCAGGAGGGCGAGGCCTTCATCTCCGGCGACGGCGTGAACCGGCCGAAGGGGTTTCTGAGCTATCCGCAGGTGGCCGACGAGACCTGGGAATGGGGCAAGATCGGCACGATCGCGACAGGTGCGGCCGGCGCCTTTGCCGCCAGCGGCGCCTCCGACGTTTTGATGGAGGCCATCTATGCGCTGAAGGCGGGGCACCGGCAGAACGGTACCTTCGTCATGAGCCGGCGCAGCCAGGGCGAGGTGCGCAAGCTGAAGGATGCCGACGGCCACTATCTCTGGGCGCCGCCGGCCAAGGCGGGCGATCCGGCCTCGCTGATCGGCTTTCCGGTTGCCGAAGCGGAGGACATGCCGGAGATTGCGGCGAATGCGACCGCGATCGCCTTTGGCGACTTCCGCGCCGGCTATCTGGTGGTGGATCGCGTCGGCGTGCGGATCTTGCGCGATCCCTATTCGGCGAAGCCTTACGTGCTGTTCTACACGACCAAGCGTGTGGGCGGCGGCGTGCAGGATTTTGAGGCGATCAAGCTGGTGAAGTTTTCCGTGTGAGGGGGGCGCCTCCTATCATCCGATTTTGACCTTAGCCCCTCATCCGCCCTGCGGGCACCTTCTCCCCGTGAACGGGGAGAAGGGCGAATGCGGCCAGCGGCGTGCCCCCTTCTCCCCGTTCACGGGGAGAAGGTCCAGGCAGGGGGATGAGGGGCTTATTCTCTTTCTGATTTTCAAAGGACACCCCAATGACCATCATCGACCTTTCTTCGCCGCTGGCGGAGCCGCTGACGCTTGCCGAGGTGAGGGCGCATCTGCGACTCGACACGCAGGACGAGGACGCGCTTCTTGTCTCGCTGATCACCGTTGCGCGCGAGCATCTGGAGCGCGAGACCGGGCTTGTGCTGGCGAGCCGCGATTTCAGGCTTTGCCTCGATGCCTGGCCTGAAGACGGCATTCTGACGATTGCGCATGGGCCGGTGCGGCAGGTGACTGAGGTGACGGTCTATGACGGCGAGGGTGTCGGTCAGGTCGTCGATCTTGAAAGCCACCTGCTCGATGGCGAGGCGCGGCCGGCGCGGTTTTGGCTGCGCCAGATGCCTGAGCCGGGGCGGGTCTTGAACGGCATCGAGGTGGAGTTCGTGGCCGGCTTTGGCGAGAGCGGCGCGGAGGTGCCGGAGACGCTGAAGCGGGCGATGCTGTTGCACATCGGGGCGATGTTCGCCTGCCGCGGCGTGGTGGCGGTCGATGCCCAGCCGGCGGTGGTGCCGCCGGGTTACGACCGGCTGATCGGTCCCTTCTGCCGGCGGGGGCTTTGACCATGGCGCATCTCGATATCGATGCCGGCCGGCTGACGGCGCGGCTGGTGCTGGAAGAGCCTCAGGCCACAGACGACGGGCAGGGCGGGGCGGAGATCGCCTTTGCCGAGATTGCGCGGGTCTGGGCGCTCGTCGAGCCGAAGACGTTTGGCGAAGAGATGAAGGGGCCGGGGCTGGTGTCGGAGGTGACGCATCAGGTGACCTTGCGGGCGCGCGGTGACCTGAAACCGGGGCAGCGCTTGCGCAAGGGTGCACGGATCTTCGCGATTGTGGTGGTCCGCGATCTGGACGAGACCGGGCGGTTTGCGCTGGCGCTTTGCCGCGAGGTGACGGGATGAGGCGGGGCAGTGGACGAGGCTCGGTGGAGCGCGGAGCGCTGCAGGAGACCGGCACGATGCTGGGCGCTCTCTTGCGGCGAGCGCTGGCCGAGCGGCTGATGCTGCAGGGCGCACGGCGGGTCGAGGCGCGGGGGCTCGATGGACGGCAAACCGACGGTGAGGGCGGCGTATCCGGCGGTGCCGGCGGGACTGAACGGAGCCGGGTCGGGCCAGAAGCGGCCGGACGGGAAGGAGATCTACAATGACGAATGCGGTCAATGCCTTGGCTCTGGCGCTTCAACAGGCGGTGAAGGCGGATGCGGCGCTGGTGGCACGGCTCGGGGCAGACGGGATCACCGACCGGACGGTCCGGCCGCAGCGTTTTCCGGCCCTTGTGCTGGGCACGGTCGAGGCCCGGGATTTTTCGACCGGCGAGGCGGAAGGTGCGGAAATCCTGCTGGTGCTGGAGGCCTGGAGCGCCAGATCGCGGCGCGAGGCGGAAGAGCTGGTGGCGGAGCTTCGTCGGGTGGCGGGCGGTCTGCCGCAGGCGCTGGGCGGGTATCAGTTGGTCAACTGGGTGCATCGGCGGACGGTGAGCCGGCGCGAGGTGAAGGCCGGACTGTTCGTGGCGGAGGCGAGTTTTCGGGCGGTGGTGGAGTGAGGTGCGTTCATCTCCCCCCTTGCGGGGGAGAAAGCGAAATCGAGGAATTGGCCCGATGAGGGCCAAACCTCAGATTTCGCAAGAGGGGGGCTCGGTTGGGTTGTCGTCCACGAAACTGTGCCCCTCTCTTGGAAAATCAGAAGTTTAGGCGGCTTGCGCGCGCCTAAGCCTTCGATTTTCCGTTCTCCCCCGCAAGGGGGGAGATGGGCCGCGCGCGCCGTGCAATCACCGCCAATGCCAGGATCGCTGCGAAACCCGTGGCGGCGAAGGCGGTGGCGAGGAAGAGGCCGGCATCGATGCCGGCGCGGTCGATGACGGCCGTCATCAGGACCGGGGCGGTGGCATTGGCGAGGTTTTGCGGCAAAGCGAGGCGGGCGGACTGGCGAGCGAAGCGGCTGGCGGAGAAGAAGGACAGCGGCAGGGTGGCGCGGGCGAGCGTCGCCACACCGGAGCCGAAGCCGTAGAGGGCGGTGAAGACGAGCAGGCTCGACGGTGTGCCAGAGGAAAAGATCAGGAGCAGGGTGGAACCGGTGAGCATGGCCGTGCCGGCAAGGCCTGTCGTGATCGGCGAGGAATGTTTTCCGAGCACCAGGTCGAAGGCGCGCGCGGTTATGCCGAAGACGGCGCGCAGCGAGCCGAGCTGCAGCGCAAGGGCCGGCGTGGCGCCCGAGAGTTCGAGGATATGCAGGAGCTGCGGCGACAGCCCGAAGGTCATCAGGCTGGCAAGCGATGTCGAGAGCGCGATCAGCAGGAAGGCGAGCATTGCCATGCGAGGGCTCAAGTCCAGCGGCTCGATTGCGTCGGCGGCGCGGTCTTCGTCAGAGCGGGCGATGGCGATGCGGCCGAGCGCGAGATGCAGGGGCAGGGCGATGAGGAGCTGGACAGCGGCTGCACCCAACAGCGCGCCGCGCCACCCGAAGGCCTCGCCGGCGAGCGTCAGAAGCGGCCAGCAGACGGCCGAGGAAAGCCCGGTGAAGATCATGAGTATGCCGATGGCGCGGCGCGCCTCGCGCCCCTCGCGCTCGACGACGGCGGCGAAGGCCGGGACCGTCAGCGCAAAGGCGCCGCCAGCACCGAGGATCAGCCAGCCGATGGCATAAGGTATGAGGCCGGTGGAAAGGGCGAGGACGACGAGGCCCGAAGCCATCAGGACGGAGCCCATGGCGAGAATGTTTGCGGCACCGTGGCGGGCGATCATCCGGCCGGTCCAGGGGCCGAGAAAGGCCATGGTCAGCATCATCACGGTGAGGCCGGCAAAGACCATCTCATTGGCAAGCCCGAGATCGGCGGCCATGGCGCGGCCGAACACCGCCGGCATCTCATAGGTCGTGCCCCAACCGAGGATCTGCGAAACCGCAAGGGCGGCGACGAGGGTGATGCGGGGCATGTTCATGGGGGGACTCGGGGGAAATGGGTGGCGGCGGGGGCTTTGTTCTAGGACGGTTGTGACCCGGGCGATAGGGCGAAATCTTGTGTTGGGGGGCTGTTAGCCTCGGGCCATCTCCCCCCTTGCGGGGGAGAAAGCGAAATCGAGGAATTGGCCCGATCAGGGCCAAACCTCAGATTTCGCATGAGGGGGGCTCGGTCATGTGAGTGCCCACGGAACGACGCCCCTCTCTTGGAAAATCTGAAGCTTAGGCGGCTCACGCTCGCCTAAGACTTCGATTTTCCGTTCTCCCCCACAAGGGGGAGATAGAACCCGTAGGCGCCTCGCCCGACGATAGATCAATCACACATCATCAAGGAGAGACGCCATGGGCGGGCAGAAGGGCAAGGATCTCTTGCTGAAGATCGAGGACGGGGCGGGGTTTGTGACGGTGGCGGGGCTTAGGGCCCGGCGGCTGGCCTTCAACGCGCAATCGGTGGATGCCACGGACAGCGAGAGCGCCGGGCGCTGGCGGGAATTGCTGGAAGGGGCGGGCGTGCGCCGGGCCTCACTCACCGGGTCGGGTCTGTTCAAGGACCAGGCCTCGGACGCGCTGGTGCGGGCGGCCTTTTTTGCCGGCTCGATCCTGACCTTCCAGGTGGTGATCCCGGATTTCGGCACGGTGACGGCGCCGTTTCAGGTGACGGCGCTGGATTATGCCGGCAATCACGATGGGGAAATGACCTTCGAGATCGCGCTGGAATCGGCCGGTGCCGTTTCCTTCGCGGCGCTGTGAGGTGGCCATGCGGGGTTATGAACGGGAGATGCGCGAGCCGGTCACGGTCGCCCGCGCCAACCGCCATCGCGGCGAGGTGGAGGCCGTCATCGACGGCGAGCGGCGCATTCTGTGCCTGACACTAGGGGCGCTTGCCGAGCTGGAGACGGCCTTTGGTGCCGAAAGCCTGGGTGATCTCGCAGCACGATTTTCCACTGGGCGGCTGAAGAGTGCCGACCTCATCTGCATCCTCGCCTGCGGTCTGCGCGGCGGTGGCAACCGGGTGTCGGATGCCGATGTCGCCGAGATGGCGGTCGAGGGCGGCGTGGCGGGGGCTGCGGGTGTCGTCGGGGAATTGCTGACGGTGACGTTTCAGACGGGTGGGGCGGCGGAGACGACGGCCTCCCCTTGAGGGCCGCAGGCGGGGGGGCGCAGAGACCGAAGCCGTTTCCCTGGGAGATGGCGATGACGCTCGGTCTTGCCCGTCTGCGGCTGTTACCGGAAGTGTTCTGGCGGCTGAGCCTGCCGGAATTTGTTGCGATGGCCGGCGGGTTTGACCGGCCGGGCGGGATCTCGCGCGGCGATGTGGAACGGATGATGCAGCGGTTCCCGGATTGAGGGGTAGGCTTGCGCGGCCCCTCATCCGCCCTTCGGGCACCTTCTCCCCGCAGGCGGGGAGAAGGGCGGGTGTGGCGGCCTTGGGCCGGGAGCTCTTTGGTGGTGGGAGGCTAGAAGCCACAGATGCGGTGCCTCCCTCTCCCCGCAAGCGGGGAGAGGGAGGGTGAGGGGCGAAGGTGCGGCAAAACGCGGACGACGAATATCCTTTTCTGCCGGCTGCGCCGACGCTTCTTCTACAAGGGAGAAGGCAGCCCGAGCTCGCGTGCCGATCGGTCGAGGCGTGGGGCGAGCTTGGAGAATTCAGGGAGTCTGAAGGGCATCGGCCAGCAGCTCCCGGATACGATCTTCGGTCAGGTCTGCCTCGAACAGGAGATCATAGGGCAGGTCAGTGCAGTGCAGGTGCTCGGCGACCAGTCGTTCTGCTCCAAGGCGCTGGTCGGGGGACAGCTCGCCGCGGACGAGCAGGTCGATGTCAGAATGAATGCGGAAATCCGATCGGGCGAGCGAACCGACAAGGGTGATCTTGAGGTCGATCTTGCCGGCCGCTTCGATGATCGCGTCGACGCGCTGAAGTGCCCGCGCACGGCGCGGCTCCAGCCTGTCTGCGATCATGGCCTGCATGCGGTTCATCTGAGTTCTCCTGACGCCATCTTATCGCATGGATCGACAGGCCGGAAGTCTGGTCGGACGGCCTTGCTCGCTCATCCATTTCTCTCATCGGACGAAAGGACATCGCCATGACCGATGACGACACATTTGCGGTTTCCGTCGATCTCGACGGCAGTGCGGCGCTTGCCGTTCTCAACGACCTGGAGTCGCGGTCAGCGCGCTTCGGGCGGGCGCTGACCTCGGCGCTTTCAGGCGCCGTGACGGGTGGCAAGGGGCTCGAGGAGGTGCTGCGGACGGTGGGGTCGCGGCTCACCGAGATTGCGCTCTCGGCGGGCTTGAAGCCGCTCGAAAACCTCTTGGGCCAGGTTGCGGGCGGGCTCAGCGGCAGTCTCACATCGGCCCTCGGATCGGCGCTCGGAACAGGCGTGACGGCCTATGCTAACGGCGGCGTGCCGGGGCGGGTGATGCCCTTTGCCGATGGCGGCGTGGTCTCGACGCCCACCTATTTTCCGATGGCCGGCGGCACCGGGCTGATGGGCGAGGCCGGGGCGGAGGCTATCCTGCCGCTGAAGCGTGGTGCCGATGGAGCGCTGGGTGTGGCGGCCGAGGGAGCGGGTGGGGGCACAGTGATCCATTTTCAGGTGACGGCGACGGATGCTGCGAGCTTTGCCCGGAGCGAGGGGCAGATTACGGCGATGCTGGCGCGCTCGGTCGGGCGCGGGCGGCGGGGGATGTGAGGGTGGGGGAGTAGCGAGTAGGCAGTAGGCTGTAGGCAGTAGGGGAAGCCCCTTCGAAGCCATGCGAACGGGCCTTGAAGCAGTCCGGGCCGCAATCTTCACAATTCAACCGAACGGAGGCGTGGATGGCCTTTCATGAACAGCGTTTTCCGCTGCGTCTGTCGCTGACATCAAGCGGCGGGCCGGGGCGGCAGACGGATATCGTGTCGCTCAGCAATGGCCGGGAGGCGCGCAATCGGCGCTGGCGGTTTTCCAGGCGTCGTTATGATGTCGGTTCGGCCCTGCGCTCGATGGCGGATCTCTACGCCGTCCTGGAATTCTTCGAGGCACGCGGCGGACAGCTGCATGGCTTTCGCTTTCGCGACCCGGTCGATTTTTGCTCGGCAAGGCCGGGCGAGGCGGTGACACCGCTCGATCAGCGGATCGGCACGGGCGACGGAGTGACGGCAGCGTTTCAGCTGGTCAAGGCCTATGGCGACGGGGCGGCGGTGGAGCATCGGCCGGTGCTGAAGCCCGTGGCGGGTAGTCTGCGGCTTGCCGTGGACGGGGTGGAGACGCTGGACGGGTTCTTGCTCGATGCGACCACAGGGATCGTCACCTTCGAGGCTGGCCATGTGCCTGATGACGGCGCCGAGATTCGCGCCGGCTTCGACTACGACGTGCCTGTCAGATTCGATACGGACCGGATCGAGATCAATCTGGAGGCGTTCCGCGCCGGGCGCATTCCCTCCATTCCGCTGATCGAGGTGATCCCATGAGAGAAATCCCGGCAGCACTTGCGGCGCATATCGCGACCGGCGAGACGACGCTTTGCCGTGCCTGGCGGGTGACGCGGGCCGACGGTGTGGTGCTCGGCTTTACCGAGCATGACGAGGCGCTGACCTTTGCCGGCATCACATTCGAGCCGGCGAGCGGTTTTGCCGCAAGCGAAGCGCGCGCGGCAAGCGGCCTGGCCGCACCCGCAGCCGAAATCGAGGGCGGGTTTTCGAGTGAGGCGATCACGGAGGCCGATCTTGCTGCTGGCCGCTATGACGGTGCCAGGGTCGAGCTTCTGCTGGTCAACTGGCAGGCACCAGAGGAGCAGCATGTGCTGCTCTCGGTGCAGGAAATCGGCGAGGTGGTGCGGGCGGGGCCTGGTTTTTCAGCGGAGCTGCGCAGCGTGGCGCACCGGCTGCAGCAGCCGCAGGGCCGGATCTATAACCGTCGCTGCGACGCCGATCTGGGCGACATCAGGTGCGGGATCGACATGGGGCTCAGTGGGCGGACGCGGGTGGGAGAGGTCGTGGCGGTGGTGGCGGCGGACCGGCTGCGGATCTCGGGTCTGGCTGGCCTGACTGAGGGATATTTCCGGCTGGGGCACCTGCGTTTTGATGACGGACTGCTTGCCGGACGGCGTGTCGCAATCGAGGACAGCGGGGCCTTAGCCGAGGGTGTCGTCGAGGTCAGGCTGTGGCTGCCGCTGGAGGTCTCGCCCGGGATCGGCGATCCGGTGACGCTGTCGGTCGGCTGCGACAAGAGCTTCGCCACCTGTCGAGCAAAGTTTTCCAACCAGCTGAATTTCCAGGGCTTCCCGCATATGCCGGGCAGCGACTTCGCCTATTCCTATGTGAGTGGCGCAAGCACCCATGACGGCGGAGCCTTGTACGAGTGAGCGGGGCAGGTGCCCTCATCCGTAAATCGGGCACCTGTCCTGTCCTTCCCCGAGGAGGGACTTTCCCGGCTTGCCTCTGTTCGCTCAATCCCTTTGCCTACCCCTCCCAAACACACTGAAAGGTTATTGCGATGAAGATCATTTGCCCTGACGGAAACGGCTATTCCTATTATGTCCAGGCGGTCGATGCGAGCCGCTACAGCCGGGTGGACGGCGTCGAGACGTTTCTGGTGAAGGCTGGCGATTACTGGAACGGTTCCGGTGGCAGCGACGCCTTGAACTATCGCGAGCGCTGCGAGGCGCGGGTAACGACGGAGGATGCGATCGGCTCGACGCATACCTATGCCTTCCAGCTGAAGATCCCTGCTGCCTATCCCGAATTCAGCCCCAAGCAGACGCTCGGCCAGTGGCACAACGGCGCATACGACAGCGTCTACAATCGCTATGAGAATGGCGAGTTCACCATCTGCCTCAATAACCATGATACCGACAGCTTTGTCGAATATCCGGTGGAAGTGCCCAAGGGGGCCTGGAATACCTTCAGCTACACCTTCCGCTGGCATGCGACGGCGGGGACGGTGACGGCCAAGGTGAATGGCAAGACGGTGATCAAGGAGACCGGGCTGGCGCTGGTTCCGGCGGCGGCGAGTTCGATCTATTTCAAGTATGGCATCTATCGCAACATGACCAAGGGCCTTGTCGGGCCGGACCAGCAGGTGAGTTACTACAAGGTCAGCCGGGGGTGAGAGGGCGGGTCCGCCCCTCATCCCCCTGCCGGGACCTTCTCCCCGCCTGCGGGGAGAAGGAGGCACGCCGCCGCCATCCGCATCTGCACTTGGAGGAACACAGGAGGTGGATGAGGGGAGCGGTTGCCGCTCACGCTGGAGTCACAGGTTGCAGTCGTCGTCAGGATCAAGAGCGAGCCCGAGCTGTTTCATGCGACCATGGCGGATCGTGACGATCGTCAGCGTTGTCGCTGTCACGGTGTAGTCCAAGAGATAGTCTCCTGTGACCCAGGTGCGGGCACCCCGGACAGGCAGATGCACGCCCTCCGGTCCGATTTCCGGGAACTCGGCCCAGAAGCTGGCGGGCTTGCGCCATCGTCGCGACGAAGCGGTTGGCGGCTGCCGGATTGTAATGCTTCAAATACTGCATTTCCTTGCGAAGCCAGCTTGCCGCCGATTTCGACAGGATGACGCGCATCAGGCGACCTTGTCAGACGCGATGCGTTCGAGGTCTTTCAGGACCTGATCCATGTCCTCGACCTCGCCGGCCTTTACCTCATCGAGCCCCTCTCGGAAGGCGAGGATGTCCGCGCCTTCCTGCTGCAGATAGATCTTGAGGGCGCGGACGATCACCCAGCTGCGCGAGCGTTCGGTCGCTTCGGCAATGGCTTCGATACCGGCGAGCACGTCTGTGGGAACGCGCAGCGTGATCGGTTCGGTGAGAGGGGGCTTGGACATTGGGTGCTCCTGGCTTGTCATACATTGTAATACGGAATTCTTGGGTCGGGTAGGGGAATGGGGGCGGGCATTGGCGCTCGCGGCGCCCCCCTCTGTCGGCTGCGCCGACATCTCCCCCACAGGTGGGGAGAGTGGACTGCGGCGGCGCGGCTGATCTTTTGCCGCTCCTCTTGGTGCACCCCCATCCCTCAACATCACCACCATGGAGCCCCCCATGCCCGTCAACGCACGTGTTCTCGGCCTTGCCGAGAGCTGGATCGGCACGCCCTATCGGCATCAAGGGGCCACCAAGGGGGTGGGCTGTGACTGTCTCGGGTTGATCCGGGGGATCTGGCGGGAGCTTTATGGCGCGGAGCCGGAGCCGGTGCCGGCCTATGCACCCGATTGGGCGGAGCGGTCGGGGGAGGAGCGGTTGCTTCAAGCGGCTGGGCGGCATTTCCTGGCTGTCGCGTCGTTCGAAGAGAGCCGGCCGGGTGATCTCGTGCTGTTTCGCTTTCGCCCGCATCTGGCGGCCAAACATGCCGGCATTCTGGCGCAGATGACCGACGGCAATCTGAACGGTGTGCCCGATGCCTTCATTCATGCCTATGAGCAATCGGCTGTGATCCGCTCGGCGCTGGTGCCGGGGTGGAGACGCAAGATTGCCGGCATCTACCGATTTCCGGAAAGGGGTTTCTGATGGCGACGATCCTGTTGCAGGCGGCGGGTGCTGCCCTCGGTTCGGTCTTCGGGCCTGTTGGCGCCATGCTGGGCCGGGCGGCGGGGGCGGCTGTCGGCAGCATGGTCGATCGCAGCCTGATCGGTGGGTCGAACTCGGTGACCGGCATCCGCCTGTCGTCGGCGCGGTTGGCAGGCGCCAGCGAGGGCACCGCCATCCCGAAGCTCTACGGAACGGCGCGGCTGGGCGGCACGCTGATCTGGGCGACGCGCTTCGAGGAAGAGAAAGTGACGGAGCGCAGCGGCGGCAAATCGACCGGCGGCACGCGCACCACGACCTATCAGTATTACGCCAATCTGGCGCTTGGGCTCTGCGAAGGGCCGATTGCGGGCGTGCGCCGCGTCTGGGCGGATGGGAGGGAATTGAACCTGACCGAGGTCGAGATGCGCGTCTATCGCGGCACGCGGAGCCAGGCCGTCGACCCGTTGATGGCCGCCAAGCAGGGCGCCAACAAGGTGCCTGCCTATCGCGGGCTTGCCTATGTCGTCTTCGAACGTCTGCCGCTCGACGATTTCGGCAATCGCATTCCGCTGTTGCAATTCGAGGTGATCCGGCCGGTCGGGCAGATGGAGACAGCGATCCGGTCGGTGGCGGTCATCCCAGGCGCGACCGAACATGGTTATGCGGTGACGCGGGTGTCCGATGCGCCGAAATCGGGCGAGAAACGCTGGCTGAACCGCAACACGCTTGCTGCATCGACGGACTGGCGGGCCTCGATCGACGAGTTGCAGGCTGTGTGCCCAAATCTCGAAGAGGTGGCGCTGGTGGTGGCCTGGTTCGGCACCGATCTGCGCGCCGGGCAATGCCGGGTCCTGCCGGGCGTCGAGGTATCGGTCCGGCGGCAGGAGAGCCGGGCCTGGCGCGTGGCAGGGCTCACCCGCGCCCAGGCGCATCTGGTGAGCCGTCACGGCGGCGGGCCGGCCTATGGCGGCTCGCCAAGTGATGCGAGTGTGGTTGAGGCGATCCGCGACCTCAAGGCGCGCGGGCTGAAGGTGACGCTCTATCCATTCCTGCTGATGGACATCGCGGAGGGCAACGGCCTGCCCGATCCCTATGGCGGGGCGGAACAGGCGGCCTATCCCTGGCGCGGGCGCATTACCGCCTATCCGGTCAGCGTCGACACGACGGCGGCGGCGCGCACGCAGGTGTCGACATTCGTCACTCGGACGGACGGCTATCGTCGCTTTATCAGGCATTATGCAACGGTGGCCGAGGACGCAGGCGGAGTGGACGGTTTCCTGCTCGGCTCGGAGCTCCGGGGGCTGACGACGCTGCGGGATGAGGCAAACGGCTTTCCCTTTGTCGAGGCGCTGGTATCACTGGCGGGCGAGGTGCGTGGCATTCTCGGAGCGTCGACGGCAATCTCCTACGGGGCGGACTGGACAGAATATTTCGGCCACCAACCGGCGGATGGCTCGGGGGATCTGTTCTTCCATCTCGACCCGCTCTGGGCGAGCCCGCATGTGGCGGGCGTCGGGATAGACAACTACATGCCGCTCGCTGACTGGCGCGACGAAGATCTCGAGGAGGTGAGCCCTGACGGCTTTGCTGGTGCTGACGATGGAGCGGGCTTTGTCCGCATGCTGACGGCGGGTGAGGGGTTTGACTGGTTTTATGCGACCGAAGCGGACCGGCAGGCGCGGGTCCGCACGGCCATTACCGACGGTGCCTATGGCAAGCCCTGGGTTTACAGGTTCAAGGATCTCGAAAGCTGGTGGGGTAACACGCACTACAACCGGATCGGCGGAGTGGAACAGGCGGTGCCGACGGCCTGGACGCCCGGCATGAAACCCTTCTGGTTTACTGAGCTCGGCTGCGGGGCGGTCGATCGCGGGGCAAACCAGCCGAATGTCTTTGTCGATGCCAAGTCTGCCGAAAGCGGACGGCCGTATTTTTCCAGCGGCGCGCGATCCGACAGCCAGCAGCGGCGGTTTCTTGAGGCGCATCTTGGCCATTGGGCAGATGGTGACCGGCCGGTGGGCATGGTCGACGCGTCGAAGATCTTCGTCTGGAGCTGGGACGCGCGGCCCTATCCGGCCTTTCCGCAGGAGACCGGGCTTTGGGCCGATGGGCGGAACTGGCGCACCGGACACTGGCTCAACGGACGGCTGGGCACGGCGACGCTGGCCGATACGCTTGCCGCGATCCTCTCCGATCACGGCTTTGCCGATTTTGACGTGTCGCAGGTGGCGGGCGATCTCGGCGGTTACGTGAAGGGGGATCTGACCTCCGCGCGCGACCTGATCGAACCGCTGGTAGAGCTGTTCCAGATCGACGTGGTGGAGGATGGCGAGATCTTGCGTTTCCGCACGCCGGCCAATGCCAGCCTGCCGGCACGCGACGTGACCGTGCTTGCGGATCTGGAGGGACAGCCGCTGTGGAGCGAGACGCGTGGGCACGACAGCGATTTCGCCTCGGAGGCGCTGGTGACCTTTTACGACCCGGCGGCGGATTATGGTGAGGCGAGCGTGCGCTCGCGCAAGGTCGAAGCGGCAACCGAACGGCAGCTGGCCCGCGACCTGCCGGCGGTGATGCCCGAGGAGACGGCACTGGCGGCTGCCGAAGCCTTGTTGCGTGACAACCGGCTGGCGCGGCGCACGCTGCAGCTGGCGCTGGGCCCGGACGAAATTGCCGTGCAGCCGGGCGACGTGCTGCGTCTGCCCGACGGGCCGGCGGGACGTTTCCGGGTAAGCGAGATCGACGACGGTTTCGAGCGGCGGCTGACGCTGCGTGCCTTTGCCGGAAAAGTGTCTGCTGAGAAGTCGCCGGTGGAGCCGGGCCGGGCGCTGGACAATCCGGGCGCTGCCGGCTTCGATCCAACGGTGGTCTTCCTGGATTTGCCGCGAATCGACGCAACGGCGATGGCTGGCGATGCTTCTGTTGCGGCCTATGCGAAACCCTGGGTGAGGCTCGCCGTATCGAGTTCGCCGGAGGTGGAGGGTTATCGGCTGCGCCTGACGCTGGATCGGCCGGCGACGCTCGGGGCATTGGTGGAGCCGCTGGTATCAGGTGTCTCCGGGCGTTTCGACCTGGCCAATAGGCTGGTGCTCGATGTCTTGTCGGGGGCGCTGTCTTCGGCGAGCCGGACAGCGGTTTTGGCGGGCACGAACCGGCTGGCGGTGCGGGCGGCATCCGGCGCCTGGGAAATCCTCGGCTTCCTGCAGGCAGAGGAGATTGCCGCGGGCCGCTTCCGTCTGACGGGGCTGCTGCGCGGGCTTTCCGGCACCGAGGATGCGATGACCGCTGCAGCCGAGGCGGGCGCGGATGTCGTGCTGCTCGATGCGGCGGTGAAGCTGCTCGATCTTTCCATGGCGGAGCGCGGAGCCGCGCAGAACTGGATCCTGGAGCCGATGGGGCTCGTCACCGATCTCTCCGGCCCGCATGTCTTTGCCGGCGGCTTGCGCGCGGAAACACCGCTCTCGCCGGTGCATCTGAAGGCGGTGCGGACGGAGGCGGGCGACCTAGCGCTCTCCTGGATCCGGCGCGGGCGGACCGATGCCGACGCCTGGAGCGACGGCGATATTCCGCTCGACGAGGAGACGGAGCGCTATCGGGTCGAGATCCTCGACGGGGAGGTTCTGCGCCGGGCGGTGGAGGTGACGGAGCCGAGGCTGATCTATGCGGCGGATGTCGAGATTGCCGATTTCGGGGCGGAGCAAGAGAGCCTGAAAGTCCGCATTCGCCAGCTTGGCCGGATGGCTGCCGGTATTCCGACCGAAGCGACAATTCCCATTCGATAATCCTCAAACCTTGAAGGAGAGAACCATGCTGGAGATGAAACCCTGGTACCAGTCGAAAACCGTCTGGGGCGCGCTGATTGCGATCGGCTCGCCGCTTCTGCGCCATGCCGGATTTGACCTGGGAAGCGCCGAGGAGGCGCAGCTGGCGGATGCGCTGACGACGCTAGCGGGGACGCTGGGCGGGTTGCTGGCGCTCTATGGGCGGTTGTCGGCGACGAAAGGCGTTGGCGGGTGAGGGCGCGCGCTGGCCCCTCATCCGCGTGCCGGCACCTTCTCCCCGCAAGCGGGGAGAAGGGCGGCGCGTGCCGCAGCCGGCGGTGCCCAATTGCTGAGGGTGCTCAAATGGGCTACATTCAGACTTTGAACCCATGGAGACGATCATGGCCGCAAATGCTTATGTTCGGGTCCGCATCGACCCGGTTCTCAAGGATGAAGCCGCCCTCGTGCTGGACAGCCTGGGGCTGACGATCTCGGATGTCATGCGCATGACCTTGACCCGCATCGCGCGGGAGAAGGCACTTCCACTGGAATTGACTCGTCCGAATGAGGAAACACTGGCTGCCATGGATGAGGCCCGCCGCATCAGGGCGGCGGCTGGCAGTCGTTTCGAAGACGCAGATTCAGTGTTTGAGGCGCTGGAAAGACCGGCGTCAAAGAGCCGCGGTGAGAAGAATGCCGCCTGACGGCAGGCGCGACAAAACAGAAACAGGCAAGCGGGCCGGACTGCCCTGCCGGGCTGACTTTACCCGGCAGTTCGTCAAGGACTGGGACCGGCTCAATCGAACCGCACGCTATGATATGCATCAACTGAAACGGGTGATGCTGCTGCTGATGGCAAACGACGCGCCCTTGCCGGCGGAGTGGAAGGATCATGCTTTGAAAGGCGAATGGGCCGATCACAGGGAATGCCATGTCGGCGGCGACTTCCTTGTGGTCTACACGTTGGATGACAAGGCCAATCTGGTCATTTTCACGCGTGCTGGCACGCATGCCGAGCTATTCGAATGAGTCCCAGCCTCGATGCATGCGCGTAGACGGTGTTCCTCTCCTGTCCCCCACCCAAGCGCATCCCTGACATGACCAAGCATTCATTTGCCATTCAGACCGCTTGGGGTACATATTTTACCGGAATGGGCGTTCAGACAGAAGAAGTAGCAATGGCATCATTGATGGAAATCGCCGGAAGGAAGCTGACCGGGTTGGCGCTGGCGCTGGCCTTGATCGCCCTGCCGGGCCTCGGAAGCGATGCCGTGGCGGCGGATTGCCGGGCGGCGGCCGCGCGCGTCGTGGCTGAAGTCGGCGGGCAGTTGCTTTCGGTGCGCGAATCGGGCGGTGAATGCGTGATCGTCGTGCTGGTGCCCGGCAATGGCTCTGAGCGTCCCCGGAAGGTGACGATGCGGGTCGCCGAGTGACAACAAAGCCGGCCGGATCGCCGTCTGCTTCAGCCTAGGGGAATTTCATGCGCATTCTCGTCGTCGAAGACGATGTCAACCTCAATCGCCAGTTGGTCGAGGCCTTGCAGGAGGCCGGTTACGTCGTCGACAAGGCCTTCGATGGCGAGGAAGGCCACTTTCTCGGCGAGACCGAGCCATATGACGCTGTTATTCTCGATATCGGCCTGCCCGAGATGGACGGCATCACGGTGCTGGAAAAGTGGCGCGCCGAGGGGCGCGTGATGCCGGTTCTGATCCTGACCGCCCGTGACCGCTGGTCGGACAAGGTGGCGGGCATCGATGCCGGCGCCGATGACTATGTGACCAAGCCGTTCCATGTCGAGGAGGTGCTGGCCCGCATCCGGGCGCTCATCCGCCGCGCGGCCGGCCATGCCTCGTCTGAAATCGTCTGCGGCCCGGTGCGGCTCGACACCAAGAGCTCCAAGGCGCTGGTTGAGGGTGTGGCACTGAAGCTGACCTCGCACGAATACCGGCTGCTCTCCTATCTCATGCATCACATGGGCGAGGTGGTGTCGCGCACCGAACTGGTGGAACATCTCTACGACCAGGATTTCGATCGTGATTCCAACACCATCGAGGTCTTTGTCGGTCGCTTGCGCAAGAAGATCGGCATCGACATGATCGAGACCGTGCGCGGCCTTGGCTATCGTATCCAAGCGCCTTCGAAATGAAGCCCCGCTCGCTCACCGCGCGCGTCCTGCTGCTCGCCACCATCTGGTCGGCGCTCGGTCTGGTGACGATCGCGGTGGCGATATCAGCCCTGTATCGACAGGGAGTCGAACGCGGCTTCAACAATCTCCTGCGTGCCCAGCTTTATAACGTCGTCAATTCGGTCTCGATCGGTGACGGCGACAGCCTGACCGGCTCTCCGGCGCTTGGCGATCTCAGGTTTTCGCAGCCTGCGACCGGCTGGTACTGGCTGGTTGAGCCGCTTGGAAATTATGCGACGGCGCCGTTGGCCTCTGCCTCACTCGGCGTTGCCAATCTCGCCGTGCCCAATGCCGAGCAGACGCCCTTCGACGAGAATTACGAGCGCTACTACGAGATGACCGACGATGTCGGCAATCGTATCCGCGTTGCCGAGACCGAGGTGGTGCTCGATGATCAGGGCCGCGCGGCACGCTTTCGCGTGTCCGGCAATCTCGCCGTGATCGAGGAGGAAATTTCCTTTTTCGCCAGCCGGCTGAACATTGCGCTGGCCGTTGTCGGCATCGGCGGGTTGATCGTCAACGGCCTTGCCATCGTCTATGGTCTCAAACCCGTCGATCGCGCGCGGCGCGGGCTGGAACGGATCAGGCGCGGCGAGGCCGAGCGGATCGAGGGGGAGTTTCCCCGCGAGATCATGCCGCTGGCGAGCGAGATCAATGCGCTGATCGACAGCAACCGACGAATCGTTGAGCGCGCCCGCATGCAGGTCGGCAATCTCGCCCATTCGCTGAAAACGCCGATCGCCGTGCTCTTGAACGAGGCACGCACGCTGGACAAGGCGCAGGCCGAGGTGATCAGCAGTCAGGCGGAAGCCATGCAGGCGCAGGTGGCCTCCTATCTGAACCGCGCCCGCATTGCTGCCCAGCGCGACAGCGTGCTCGCCCGCACCGAGGCACAACCGGTGCTGGAGCGGCTGGTGCGCGTGATGCGCAAGCTGAACGACACGGTCGAGTTCGAACTCGACGTTGCGCCCGATCTCACCTTTGCCATGGAACAGCAGGACGTTGAGGAGGTGGTCGGAAACCTGCTGGAAAACGCCTCGCGATATGCCCGCTCGAAGATCGTCACCCGAGCAACTCCGGTCATCCGGGAAGACGAGCCGACTGCGGATGGACGGCGCAGTTGGGTGGAGATCGTCGTCGAGGACGACGGCCCGGGTCTGGCGCCCGACCAGATCGGCGAGGCGCTGAAGCGCGGCCGCAGGCTCGACGAAAGCAAGCCCGGAACGGGCCTTGGCTTGTCGATCGTCAAGGAGATTTCGGGCGAATACCAGGGCACCTTCGGCCTTTCGCGGGCGGGAATTGGCGGACTTCGCGCACAGTTGATCCTACCAGCTGTGACGAAGGACACTGCGTGATTGATTTTCCTGTGGAATTACATAGTTGTATAAAACGACCTGCGGATGCGCGGCTGACCGGAAACGCTCCGGGGCCACATGCCGGATCAGGTCGCATGGAACTTGCTTCGGGACTCGGGCATCTCTGATGGGTAAAATGCGCTTTGGAACTATGGCAGCAGCCGGTCTGGTGGCGCTCGCGCTGTCGGGCTGCACCACAATGGGTGGTGGATCTGCTGGTTCGGTCAAGGCGGGGTCCGCCGTCTATATCAGCGCATTGCAAGGCGGCATCGTCTCGCGCACGGGCGTGAAGCTCTCGAACAGCGAGACGCAAAGAGCGCTGGAAGCCGAATATCGCGCCTTGGAAGCCGCTCCCGGCGGGCAGCCGGTCATCTGGGCCGGCGGTGATGTCCGTGGCGAAGTCATCGCGGCGGCGCCCTACCAGGTTGGCAAGCAGAATTGCCGCCAGTTTACCCATAAGGTGGTGAGCGGCAACCGCACGCTTGCGGCTCGCGGTGCAGCCTGCCGAAATTCCAACGGCACGTGGACGCCGCTGACGTGATCTGATCCACGGAGGTGCTGCGGCGCACTCCAAGATATGCGGCGCTGATGCCGCCTGTTATTCCCGGCAGACCGCGCTCCCAACGCGGTGACGCCGGGCACTCGGCGCCACTTGACTTGGGTCAAGGATAGGTGCGCTGTGAGGACCTACGGACATTTGCGGCCAAACGCCTCAACTTTGCGTCATGGTCCGTTTGCCAGTTGGAATGCAGCCACCCTTGCCGTAATTGAGTTTCATGTTGTTCTGGATCTTCTCCGCCTTGTTGACGGTCTTCGCTGCCGTCCTGTTGTTGTCTCCCCTGCTGCGGGCCTCGGCCCGCGCAACGCGTTATGACGAGGGGGAGGCCGCCGTTTATCGCGATCAGTTGCGGGAACTCGAGCGCGACAAGGCGCAAGGCCTGATTTCGGCGGAAGAGGCGGATTATGCGCGCGCCGAGATCGGACGTCGGCTTTTGGCGGTTGCCGGCCGTGCGTCGTCCGAAGACGGAGGCGATGCAACCGGTTCGAGCGTGGCGGGCGCGCTTGGCGATAAGCCGCGTCGCCGCAGCCGCTACGGTCTCTCCCAGACCTTCATTCTCCTCTGTCTTCCCTTGATCGGGCTGGCCGGCTATCTGGAAATCGGTAGCCCCGGCACGCCGGACGCGCCGCTTGCCGCCCGGATCGAAAATCCCGGCGATGACGTCGATCTCCTGATTGCAAAGGTCGAACGGCATCTGGCTGACAATCCCGATGACGGCAATGGCTGGAACGTGCTGGCGCCGGTCTATTTCCGTGTCGGTCGTCTCGATGATGCCGAACTCGCCTATCGCAACGCGATCCGTCTGCTTGGACCCGATCCGGAGCGGCTGAACGGTTTCGGCGAGATGCTGGTGACCCGCAATGACGGGATCGTCACCGCAGACGCTGCCCAGGCGTTTGAAGCCGCACGCAAGATGGAGCCAAACAATCCACGCGCCGACTATTACCTGGCGCTGGCGCTGGAGCAGGGCGGACGCAAGGCCGAAGCGCTCAAGGCTTTCCAGGAGGTTGCGGCGGCCTCGCCGGCCAATGCGCCGTGGATGGACCTGATCAATCGCCATATCGCCACCAATAGCGAAGGTGTGCCCCTGGCCAATGCGCCGGCGGCGGCTCCTGCTGCCACACCAGCAGCACCAGCCAATCCGGCCGCGCCCGGCAACCCGACGGCGGGGGATATCGCCGCCGCCCAGGACATGTCCGAGGGCGATCGCAGCCAGATGATCCGCGGCATGGTCGAAAGCCTTGACCAGAAGCTGAAGGACGATCCGAACAATTTCGAAGGCTGGATGCGGCTCGTCCGCTCGTATGCCATGCTGAAGGACAAGGCGCGCGCCGAGGCCGCTCTGCAGGACGGGTTGAAGGCTTTCCCGGCTGATGGGGCTGAGGGGCAGCAGCTTCTCACCATGGCGCGCGAGCTCGGCCTTGATGTGGAGGAGGTTAAGCCATGAGCCGTTCGATGACCCGCAAACAGAAGAGACTGGCCGTGATTGCCGGCGGCATGAGCTTCATTCTCGCTGCCGTACTTCTGGTGATGTTCGCCTTTGGTCAGTCGATCGCCTACTTCTACGTGCCAGGCGATCTGCAGAAGACCGAGGTCAAGCCCGGCACACGCATCCGGTTGGGCGGGTTGGTCGAAGATGGTTCGGTCAAACGGGGCGAGGGCTCGACCATCACCTTCACCGTGACCGATACGATCGGCGAAGTGCCGGTGACCTATACCGGCATTCTGCCGGATCTGTTCCGCGAGGGGCAGGGCGTTGTGGCGGAAGGCGTGTTCCGCGAGGGCGACCGCACCTTCGTGGCCGACACGGTGCTCGCCAAGCATGATGAAACCTACATGCCGAAAGATGTCGCCGACCGTCTGAAGGCGCAAGGGGTGGAACTCGGCGGCAAGGAAGTGGTCCAATGATCATCGAACTCGGGCATTATGCACTCGTGCTGGCGCTCGCGACCAGCCTCGTCGTTTCGATCCTGCCGGTGATCGGGGTCAGGCGCGGCGATGCGGCGATGATGCAGGTGGCGACGACCGGCACCTATGCCATGTTCCTCCTCATCACCTTTTCCTTCTGCGTACTCACCTGGGGCTACGTTGTCTCCGACTTCTCGGTGAAGAACGTCTTCGAGAACTCGCATTCGCTGAAACCGATGATCTACAAGATCTCCGGCGTCTGGGGGAACCACGAGGGCTCGATGATGCTCTGGGTCCTGATCCTGACGCTGTTCTCGACCATGGTGGGACTGTTTGGCGGGAACCTGCCGGACCGGTTGAAGGCGAATGTGCTGGCCGTGCAGGCATGGATCACCACGGCATTCACGCTGTTCATCCTGCTCACTTCGAACCCCTTTATCCGCCTGTCGCCGATCCCGGCCGAGGGTCAGGACCTCAACCCGGTTCTGCAGGATATCGGCCTCGCCATTCACCCGCCGCTGCTCTATCTTGGTTATGTCGGCTTTTCCGTCTGTTTCTCCTTTGCCATTGCCGCCTTGATCGACGGCCGCATCGATGCCGCCTGGGCGCGCTGGGTGAGGCCCTGGACGCTTGCCGCCTGGGTGTTCCTGACGGCCGGTATCTCGATGGGCTCCTACTGGGCATATTACGAACTCGGCTGGGGTGGCTGGTGGTTCTGGGATCCGGTTGAAAACGCCTCCTTCATGCCCTGGCTTGCGGGAACGGCGCTTCTGCATTCCGCACTGGTGATGGAAAAGCGCGATGCGCTGAAGATCTGGACGGTGCTGCTGGCCATCATCGCCTTTTCGCTGTCGCTGCTCGGCACCTTCCTGGTGCGGTCTGGCGTGCTGACATCGGTGCATGCCTTCGCCACCGATCCGACGCGCGGGATCTTCATCCTCGGCATTCTCGTGATCTTCATCGGCGGAGCCTTTGCGCTGTTTGCGCTCCGGGCCCCGAACCTGAAATCCGGCGGGCTGTTCCAGCCGATCTCGCGTGAGGGCGCGCTGGTGTTGAACAACCTGATCCTGACCGTGTCGACGGCGACCGTGCTGATCGGCACGCTCTATCCGCTGCTCCTGGAAACGCTGACCGGCGAGAAGATTTCCGTCGGCCCGCCCTTCTTCAACATCACCTTCGGCCTGTTGATGGTGCCGCTGCTCCTGGCGGTGCCCTTCGGTCCGTTCCTCGCCTGGAAGCGCGGTGACCTGCTGGCGGCCCTGCAGCGGCTCTATGTGGCTGCGGCTCTCTCGCTCGTGCTCGGGCTCGGCCTCTGGTACGCCCAGAACGGCGGTCCGGTCATGGCGGTGTTCGGCCTGGCGCTCGGTTTCTTCGTCATCGGCGGCGCGCTGGCCGATCTCTGGACCCGTGCCGGCTTCGGCAAACATCCGCTCGCCACCGCCTGGAGCCGCCTGAAGGGCCTGCCCCGTTCGGCCTTCGGCACGTCGCTCGCACATTTCGGCCTCGGCGTCACCGTGATCGGCATCGTCGCGGTCTCGACCTTCCAGACCGAGCATGTCGTGGAGATGAAGCCGGGCATGACGGCGGAGGCCGGTGGTTATGTGCTGACATTCGATGGCATGCGCGCGGCCAAGGGTCCGAACTATACCGAGGATCAGGGCCATTTCACCATCCGCAAGGCGGGTGTCGCGGTGGCCGATGTCTGGTCGTCGAAGCGGCTCTATCCGGCACGACGCATGCCGACGACCGAAGCCGGCATCGTCACCTTCGGCTTCTCTCAGCTCTATGTCTCGCTGGGTGATCCCATGGCGGACGGCGGCATCGTCGTGCGCATCTGGTGGAAGCCGTGGATCCTGTGCATCTGGTACGGCACGCTTGTCATGATGGCCGGCGGCATCGTCTCGCTGTCGGATCGTCGCCTGCGCGTCGGCGCGCCGAAGCGGGCGAAGGCGGCGGTGAAGGCTACGCTGGAGGCGGCGGAATGAGTGTGGGCAAGAACCCCTCCCCAACCCCTCCCCACAAGGGGGAGGGGCTTTTGTGCCGCGCGCTGCCTTGGATGGTGAAGTGGACGGCGTCCGCGGGTCTTCTCCCCCCTTGTGGGGGAGATGGCCGGCAGGCCAGAGGGGGACTTCGGGCCGCATTCCTCACGCTCGCCCTCTTGCTGACCCCCATCCATGCCTTCGCCGTGAACCCCGACGAAGTGCTGGCCGATCCGGTGCTTGAGCAGCGGGCGCGAACACTGTCGGCGGAACTGCGCTGCATGGTCTGCCAGAACCAGTCGATCGACGACAGCAATGCCGAACTGGCGCGCGACCTGCGGGTTGTGGTGCGCGAGCGGCTGGTGAATGGCGATACGGACGAGCAGGTGCTCGACTATGTCGTGTCGCGTTACGGTGAATTCGTGCTGCTGAAGCCGCGGCTGAGCGTCAAGACGCTGGCGCTCTGGGGCGCTCCGGCGGTGCTGGTGTTGGTCGGGCTGATCGTAGCTTTCATCGCGGCCCGTCGGCGCGCGGTCCAGCCCTCGGTGAAGCTTTCGGCGGAAGAGGAAGCCCGGCTCGGCAAACTGCTCGACGGGGAGTGATCAAGTCGCGCGAATTCGGCATCAATCTCGAGTGGCGGATCTGGCTAGCTTTCTCGGCCGTGCCTCACCCAATGTTCGGGAAGAGGATGGTGGCATAGGCGCCTTTGCCGATACGATTTCCCACTTCCAGCCGTGCGTTGTGCGCTTCGGCAATGGCCTTCACGACCGTAAGGCCCAGCCCGGAGCCGCCCAGGCCCCGACCGTTCTGCGCTTCGCTTCTCCAGAACATATCGAAGGATGCGTGCGCGACATCCGAAGGCAGGCCTGGGCCGTGGTCGGTCACCGAAATGAAGGATCGGCCGGCTTCGTCCACCCCGGTGTGAACTTCGATGGGGCCGAAATCAGCGGCGTATCGCCGCGCGTTTTCAAGCAGGGCGAGTAGCGCCTGGCGAAAGCGGGGAGGGTCGATTTTCGCCGGCGCCGGCAGAAGGTCCATCCGGCAGTCGACTGCACTACCGGCAGAGGCCTGAAACAGGCTCAGCGTATCGGCAACATGCAAGGCCAGATCGGTCGTCGTGGTGGCTGTGACAAAGTTGGCGGTGCCGGCCAACGAAAGCGTATTGAGTTGATCAACGACGCCCGACATGCTCTGCGTTTGCAGCAGCAAGGCTCGCATGCGCTCCTCGCTGGCCTCCAGTACGCCGTCGGCCATGGCCTGTAGATTTCCCTGCAGGACAGTCAGTGGTGTGCGCAATTCATGCGCGACGGCCCGCGAGTTGAATTTTAGGCGGGTCTCCAGAGCGAGCAAATCGCTGGCCATTCGATTGATCGTCGTCGCCAGCGCTTCGACCTCTTTTGTGGCGCCTGGTTCCACTTCGACCCGAAAGTCACCCTGTCGAATCCGTTCCGCGGCCGCAGTCAGGCGCGTGAGCGGTGCGACAATCCTGTAGGCCAGGAGCACACCGATCGAACTGGTGAACGCGATCAGTGCAAATCCGAAACCGAGCACACCCTCAACGGGCGCTGCCTCCGTCATTTCCTCCAGCTGCGGGTAAAGGGCAACCAGGGATGCGAGCGCCGCTGCATCCGGAACCTCCCCATTGTTGAGGCTTATCCACGCAGACTTGGCGTCCTCGGGGAGAATATCGACAGCCGCCACTTCGGCGTGGTCGATGTACCAGTCCACCGACGTATAGAGCAGCGCAATCGTGATGATTTGCGTGAAGGAAACCAGCGCGGCTGCCAGTATGAAGAGGGACGGTCGTTTAGACACCTGTCGACCTCGCAAATCGGTAGCCTATCCCGCGGACCGTGGTGATGTATCCGGCCTGGCCACACTCTGTCAGCTTTCGCCGCAGATTGGCAATATGCGTATCCACGGTTCGGTCGAGAGCTTCGCTTTCGGGCATGCAGGCATCCAGCAACACGGCTCGTTCAAACGTCTTGAAGGGGGAGCGGACAAAGCAGACCAGGAGGCGAAACTCGGTGGCCGTCAGCGACAGCTCGATCCGTCCATTATCCGTAGATGTCATTGCGATGTGCGATTCCAGATGAACTTCGATCTGGTCGTGCCGGATGACCTCGCTGGCTGCGACGCCTTTGGTTCGCTTGAGAACGGCGCCGACACGCGCGACGACTTCCTGGGGGTTGAACGGTTTCGTGACATAGTCGTCGGCACCGAGTTTCAAGCCGAGCAACTTGTCCGTATCGTCATCCATCGCCGACACGAAGATGACAGGCACGAGGGAATCCCGCCTGATTTTCGCCAGGAGGTCGAACCCGTCGATGTCGGGCAGGCCCACATCGAGCACCACCAGGTCCGGTCGCAACATCTGCAGATGGGTAAGGGCCGTCTGGCCCGTTGCTGCCCTGACCGTTCGATAGCCGGACCTGGCGAGATATCGCTCCAACAGGAGCGCGATTTCCGCGTCGTCCTCGACCACCAGTACGAGTGATGAAATCATGATCAAGCTCACGGCCTCCGACAGGCCCTTCTCGGGTTCTCCGTCAAATCTTGGCAATCCGGCGGGAAAACACGTTCCTCAACGAGGAACTGATGATGCAACTCGCGAACATAGACAAGTTTGAAAAACCGGTTTCGATCGGGCCGGAATGCAAGACCTCGGATCTTCTTCCTCAGGCACTCATTCTTTTGGGGTTCGTTTCCATAGTCTTTGCGGCAGCTCCAGAACTGGATCTGATGATAAGCCGCTCTTTCTGGGATGCCGCGAACGGTTTCAATGCTGGAAGAAACCCAGTCCTGATCGCGTTGCGCGACATCAATCGGTCCTTGCCCTGGATATTGATCGGCAGTGCGACGGTGCTGCTGATTGCAGATTATTTCCTGCGTTCTATGCGGCATTTGGCGCAACCGCACAAGTTGCTGTTCCTGATCACGTTCTTCGCCGTCGGTCCGGGATTGAGCGTTGGGGCGATCAAGGCCCTTGTCGGCCGGGCGCGCCCAAGAGCGCTCGAAGAGTTTGGTGGCAATGCGGTGTTCACGCCGCCCTGGGATCTCACGGATCAATGCTTGCGCAATTGCTCGTTCATTTCGGGAGAAGCGTCGAGTGCCTTCGCTCTGCTGACGCTGGTTGTCTTCGTCAAGCCAAGATACGTGAAAATCTATCTCGGAGCGGTTGGTGTCCTTGCGGCAGCATTCGCGTTCAACAGGGTCATCTTCGGAGCGCACTTCCTCTCGGACGTGGTCATCGCGTGGAATGTGATGTGGATACTGGCGGTCCTGCTGTGGCGGCTGTTCTCGCGAAACGCGTTGCAGATTGACGCGATATTCTCCCGCAGGTGATTGCCGCTTTTGGAGTTCAGCCGTCCCTGCCGCTGCCTGATGACGAGGCATTTCGCAGGCTTCTTTCCGGCGGGGGCGGGATTGCGCCGCCTTCGCGTGACGCCTTCACGCGGGACCTGGCCAACATTACCAACAATTCATGCGCCGTACAGTTCGCCGTAACGTGACGCGGCCTATATCTCTCCTCATCCACCGCTTCAAACCGCCGGGCAGTCCGGCGGCTCCAGTCAGAAGAACAGATGAAGGTAGAAATCATGTCGAAGATCAAAGGCCGTTCTTTCCGCTCTATCCTGAAGTCCTCCACCGCCGCTGGCCTTGCGGCCGTGACGCTGCTGACGGCGGCACCCTTCGCTGTCGCTCCGGCAGTGGCGGCTCCCGTCGAAGTCAACGCACCGCAGGTGCCGAGCTTCGGCGATGTGGTCCAGGCCGTCCTGCCGGCCGTCGTTTCCGTTCGCGTCCAGTCGAACGTGCAGAACACCTCAGCCGATGAAAGCAACTTCTCCTTCAATTTTGGCGGCCGTGGTTTCGACGAGCTGCCGGACGATCATCCGCTGAAGCGCTTCTTCCGTGAATTCGGCGGCCCCGGCTCCGAAGGTCCCCGCGGCCCGGAAGACGGCCCGCGCGCTGAACGTGGCCCGCATGGTGGCCATGGCGAACGCGGCCCGGGCCGTCTGCGCCCGACCTCCCAGGGGTCCGGCTTCTTCATCTCCGAAGACGGTTACGTCGTCACCAACAACCACGTGGTCGACGATGGTGCAGCCTTCACGATCGTTCTGACCGACGGCAAGGAATATGACGCCAAGCTGGTCGGCAAGGACAGCCGCACCGATCTCGCGCTGCTGAAGGTCGATGCGCCGAAGGAAAAATTCACCTATGTGCAGTTTGCCGACGACAGCAAGGTTCGCGTCGGTGACTGGGTCGTGGCTGTCGGCAATCCCTTCGGTCTCGGCGGCACGGTGACGGCGGGCATCATTTCGGCCCGTGGCCGCAACATCGGCTCCGGCCCCTATGACGATTACCTGCAGATCGACGCCGCCGTGAACCGCGGCAATTCGGGTGGCCCCGGCTTCAACCTGAACGGCGAAGTGGTTGGCATCAACACCGCGATCTTCTCGCCCTCCGGCGGCAATGTCGGCATCGCCTTTGCCATCCCGGCTTCCGTTGCCAAGGACGTGATCGCCAAGCTCAAGGACACCGGCACGGTGTCGCGCGGCTGGCTCGGTGTGCAGATCCAGCCGGTGACCAAGGACATCGCCGATAGCCTCGGTCTTGCCGAAGATTCAGGCGCTCTCGTGGTTGCTCCGCAGGCCGGCTCTCCGGGTGAAGCGGCCGGAATCAAGCAGGGTGACGTCGTAACGGCCGTAAATGGTGAACCGGTCAAGGATCCGCGCGATCTCGCTCGCCGCATTGCAGCTTATGCCCCCGATACCACCGTCGATGTGTCGCTGTGGCGTGATGGCAAGGCAACCGAAGTGAAGGTCAAGCTTGGCGAACTGCCGGCCGACCAGTCGGCCAGTGCCGAGACCGAGAACAATGCTGCACCGGCACCGGAAGCCGAGCAGGAACTGGCGAGCCTCGGTCTCTCCGTTCGCCCCGCTGATGGTGGCAATGGCCTGGCCATCGTCGATGTCGACCCGGACAGCGATGCCGCCGACAAGGGCCTGAAGGCCGGCGAGACGATCTCCTCGGTGAACAACCAGGAAGTCTCGTCTGTTGCCGACGTCCAGAAGGTAATCGACCAGGCCAAGAAGGACGGGCGCACCCGGGCGCTCTTCCAGGTGGAATCCGAAGCGGGCAGCCGCTTCGTGGCTCTGCCGATCAACCAGGGTTGATCCTGATTTGAACAGGGGCGCCGGCGGTCGAGGACCGGCGGCGCCCTTTTCGTGTCCGGCGGTCCTCGACCGCCTTGACCAGGGAAAGGATGAAGCATGGGGATCGTGGAACAGGGACGGCCGTCTGGCGGTGAAACCGGCTATACGGCTGGTGACGCCGACGCTAAGGTCGCCCACATGAAAATACTTGTCATTGAAGACGACCTCGAAGCTGCAGCCTACATGACCAAGGCCTTTCGCGAGGCCGGTATCGTCGCCGATCATGCGAGTGACGGCGAAAGCGGCCTCTTCATGGGCTCGGAAAATACCTATGACGTGATGGTGGTCGACCGCATGCTGCCGCGCCGCGACGGGCTGTCGGTTATCAGCGAATTGCGCAAGCGGGGCATCGATACGCCGGTTCTTATTCTCTCGGCGCTTGGCCAGGTCGACGACCGGGTCACGGGGCTTCGCGCCGGCGGTGACGATTATCTGCCGAAGCCTTACGCCTTTTCTGAATTGCTGGCGCGTGTCGAGGTGCTCGGCCGCCGCAAGGGCAAGCCGGAACAGGACATGGCCTATCGGGTGGGCGATCTCGAACTCGATCGGCTGTCCCACGAGGTGAAGCGTGCGGGCAAGGAAATCCTTCTGCAGCCGCGCGAATTCCGCCTGCTCGAATATTTGATGAAGAATGCCGGCCAGGTGGTGACCCGCACCATGCTGCTCGAACATGTCTGGGACTATCATTTCGACCCGCAGACGAACGTCATCGACGTGCATGTGTCGCGGCTGCGCTCGAAGATCGAGAAGGATTTCGACCGGCCGCTTCTGAAGACCGTGCGCGGCGCAGGCTACATGATCAAGGACGAAGCCTGAGATGGCACGTTTGCCGAGGAGGTCTAGGCTGGGCGTCGTGCTCAGGTCCACTGCGGTGCGCCTGTCAGCGCTTTACATCGTCCTGTTTGCCCTGTGTGCTGCCTTTCTCGTCATTTACGTGACGGGCCTGTCGGAGCGCATCCTCAACAACCAGACGCGCGAGGCGCTGACACAGGAAGTGCAGGAGATCCAAAGCGCCTATCAGCGCGGCGGCATCAACCAGCTCCTGCGCACGATGGAGCGGCGCGCCCGCCAGCCGGGGGCCAATCTCTACGTGATTGCCGGTCCCAACGGCGAAATCCTCGCTGGCAACGTCGCCTCGGTGCAGCCAGGCATCTTCGACGAGGAAGGCTGGACTGAATTTCCCTTCCGCTACGAGCGCTACAGCGACACCGGCAAGGTGAGGCGGCATCTGGCCACCGCCCATGTCTTCTTTCTCGACAACGGCTTTCGCCTGCTGGTCGGTCGTGATCTCGGCGAACCGAGCAAGCTGCGCCTGTTGGTGCGCCAGGCACTGATGGTGGCCTTGCTGATCATGGGCATCGGTGCCGTGGTCATCTGGTTCGCCATCGGTCGCAATGCCTTGAAGCGCATTGATCGGGTCTCGGCGGCGAGCCAGAAGATCATGGCCGGCGACCTGGCCCAGCGGCTGCCGGTGTCTGGTTCCGGCGACGAATTCGACCGCCTGTCGTCGTCGCTGAACGGCATGCTGGGGCGCATCGAACAGCTGAACGAAGGCCTGCGGCAGGTCTCCGACAACATCGCCCATGACCTGAAGACGCCGCTGACGCGGCTGCGCAACAAGGCGGCCGATGCGCTGAACGAGGACGACGCGCAGGCGAGGAAGGCGGCGCTGGAAACGATCATCGCCGAATCCGACCAGCTGATCCGCACCTTCAACGCGCTGCTGATGATCTCCAGGGTCGAGGCGGGCTCGATCGCCGCCGAACTCACTGATATCGACATCTCCGCGATCGCTGCCGACAGTGCCGAACTCTACGAACCCGTGGCGGAAGAGGCGGGGCAGACGATGATCTGCGACATTGCGCCGGGGCTCGCCGTGCGCGGCAATCGCGAACTGGTCGGGCAGGCGCTTTCCAACCTCATCGACAATGCGATCAAATACGGCAGCCAGGGCGAGGCCGGCTCGACAATCCGCGTGCGTGTGACCCGCTCCGCAGATGGCGTCGAGATTGCCATCTCCGACGAGGGGCCGGGCGTGCCAGCCGACAAGCGGGCCGAAGTGGTCAAGCGCTTCGTCCGGCTGGACCGGAGCCGGTCGAAACCGGGCACGGGCCTTGGCCTGTCGCTGGTCGAGGCGATCATGGCGCTGCATGGGGGGCGGTTGGTGCTCTCCGATACCCGCGACCATCCCGAATATCCGGGCCTGACGGCAACCATGGTCTTTCCCGGAATGAAGCCGTAACCTGCAATTGCCGATAGATTCGCAAGAAATCTTCGGCAGGGGCAGGAGGCATGCATGGCGGAAATGACAGCGAAGCGGCTGGCCGACGTGGGCGAGGGCGTGATCCGGCCTTTGAACCAGACGGAGCTGAAATCGGCGACGGCACTGGTCAAGGACCTGATCCGACAGGAGCCTAACCTGGCAGAAAGCCTCGCCACTGACGGCCCGCTCCGCAGCTTCCTTCTCTCCGCCTTCACGCTCTCGCCCTATCTGCGTGAAATGGCCAGTATTCGCCCGGCTCTTCTGGTCGAGGCGCTTTCGGGGCCGCTGCCGCCGCAGCTGGAGGCGGCCGTGGTGGAAGCCCGCGCCGCATTCCGCGCCGGGCCGGACGGCATGTTGCCAACCGAGAGCGAGGTCATGGCGCGGTTGCGCCGGGCCAAGCGGAAGCTGGCGTTTCTTACAGCGCTTGCCGATCTTGCCCGCATTTTTACCGCCCGTGATACCACCGCCTGGTTGACGGCGATTGCCGATGCGAGTGTCGCGGCGGCGATCGACCACCTGCTGCTGACCGGACACGAGACGGGCAAGCTGACCCTGAAGGACCGCGACAAGCCGGCGGAAGGCAGCGGTCTGATCGTGCTCGGCATGGGCAAACACGGCGCCCGCGAACTCAATTATTCCTCCGACATCGATCTCGTCATCTTCTACGATCCGGACGCCGGCATCCTGAAGGACCCCGACGATGCGATGGAGACCTATGGCCGGATGATGCGCAGGCTGGTGCGCATCCTGCAGGAACGCACGGCGGACGGCTATGTGTTCCGCACGGATCTGCGCCTGCGCCCCGATCCGGGCTCGACGCCGCTGGCGGTGCCCGTCGAGGCGGCGCTGATCTATTACGAGGGCAGGGGCCAGAACTGGGAGCGGGCGGCCTTCATCAAGGCGCGACCGGTGGCCGGCGACCTCAGGGCAGGCGAGAGTTTTCTGCGCGAACTCACGCCCTTCGTCTTCCGCAAATATCTCGACTATGCGGCAATCGCCGACATTCATTCGATCAAGCGCCAGATCCATGTGCATAAGGGCCATGGGGCGATCGCGGTTAAGGGCCACAACGTCAAGCTCGGTCGTGGCGGCATCCGCGAGATCGAGTTTTTCGCCCAGACCCAGCAACTGATTGCCGGTGGGCGCATGCCGGATCTGCGCATCCGCGCCACCGAGCCGGCGCTGCGCGCATTGGCGGAGGCGCGCTGGATCGACGTCCAGACGGCCGAGGAACTGACCGAGTGTTACTGGTTCCTGCGTGATGTCGAGCACCGCATCCAGATGGTGCATGACGAGCAGACGCATGTGTTGCCGGAAACCGAGGCCGAGCTGAAGCGCATCGCCTTCATGCTCGGCTTCATCGACACCACGGCCTTTTCAACGGCGCTGGAAAGCGTGCTGAAGACGGTCGAGAAACGTTATGCCCGCCTGTTCGAAAAGGAGGAGGGGCTGTCGAGCCCGATCGGCAATCTCGTCTTCACCGGCCAGAACGACGATCCCGACACGCTGAAGACGCTCAAAGCTCTGGGCTTCGAGCGGCCGGAAGACATTTCGCGGGTGATCCGCACCTGGCATTACGGGCGGTACCGGGCGACTCAATCGGTCGAGGCGCGCGAGCGGCTGACGGAGATGACGCCTGACCTCCTGAAGGCGTTCGGAGAGAGCCGGCGGGCCGACGAGGCGCTACTGCGCTTCGACAATTTTCTCGCAGGACTGCCCGCCGGCATCCAGCTGTTCTCGCTGCTCGGCAACAACCCCGCCCTTCTCGACCTGATGGTCAATATCATGGCGGCAGCACCGCGCCTCGCCGAGATCATTGCCGAGCGGCCGCATGTCTTCGACGGCATGCTCGATCCGGGCCTTCTCGTCGAACTGCCCACCCGCGACTATCTCGGCAAGCGCCTGAAGGGCTTTCTTTCCAGCGCGCGGCATTATGAGGAAATCCTCGACCGGCTGCGCATCTTTGCCGCCGAACAGCGTTTTTTGATCGGTATCCGCCTGCTGACCGGCGCCATTGGCGGCGCCCAGGCGGGGCATGCCTTCACCGACCTCGCCGACCTTGTCATCGAGGCGGCGCTGAAGGCTGTCATCGCGGAGATGGAGGTCGCCCATGGCAGGATCCCGGGCGGCCGGGTGGCGCTTGCCGGGATGGGCAAGCTCGGCTCCTTCGAACTGACGGCCGGCTCCGACATCGACCTGATCCTGCTTTACGAGCACGACGACGATGCCGTGGAATCGGATGGCGCCAAGCCGCTCGATCCGGTGCGCTACTTTACCCGTCTCACCCAGCGGCTGATCGCGGCCCTTTCGGCGCCGACCGCCGAAGGCGTGCTCTACGAGGTCGACATGCGGCTTCGCCCCTCCGGCAACAAGGGACCGGTCGCGACGCGGCTGCGCGCCTTTGCCCGCTACCAGCGGGAGGAGGCCTGGACATGGGAGCACATGGCCTTGTCACGTGCGCGCATGCTGTCGGGCGATCCGAGCCTTGTCGAGGAAGCCGAGCGCATTATCGAGGAGGTGCTGGCCGCCCCTCGCGATCGGGCAAAGACTGTGAAGGATGTGCTTGAGATGCGTGCGCTGATCGAGCAGGAGAAGCCGCCGCGGGACATCTGGGACCTGAAGCTCATTCCCGGCGGCCTCGTTGATATCGAATTCATCGCGCAGTATCTGGCGCTGGTGGCACCGGCCAAGGGCCACCGCGTGCGGACGAACGAGCTTTCCACCTCCGAAGCCCTGAAGGCGCTGGGTGGCCTGATCGATCCGAACGATCTCGAAACCTGCCTCACGGCGCTAGCGTTCTACACCGACCTTTCGCAGGTCATCCGGCTCTGTATCGACGGCCCCTTCGATCCGGCAACGGTGCCGGCCGGCCTGACCGACCGTGTCGCACGGGCTGCCGACAGCCCGGATATGAAGACTGCGGAAGCCGAGATCAAGCGACTGTCCAAGGCGGTACGCAAGGTGTTTTCGCGCGTGGTGGTATCCGGTTGAGTGGCGCACGAGGCTGAACTAAAAAATATGCAAGACAAGAAATAAAGTAAAATCTAATTAACCGATACAGAAGATAGTTTTCCTCATTGACGGGCACGCGGAGCGATCCGCGACAGTGAGGGATTGTCAGGGATATGAAGAACATACCGATTGTTGGAAAATTCATCGCCATCATGGCGGTGTTCGGCGTATTTGCACTTGGGGTCGCATTCTACGCTACAGGGCAGATCAAATTTATCGATTCCGAGTACAGCGGTCTCGTCGATGAAGAAGCGACAGCATCGCTTTATCTGGCGCGAGCCAACCGTTCAATGCAGGCCATGCGCGGTGCGATGGGCGACATCATGATATCGCCGACACCCGAACTGATGGCGGCGGCTGATGAAGAGCTGACCAAGGCGCGCGAATCGTTCGTCACGTTTATCGACCGTGCGATCAAAGCGATGCCGGGGAGCGCGGACATCCCACCTCTGAAGGCAGCAGTACTCGAGATCGTCGACAAGAGCTGTGTTCCTGCCCTGACGGCCGGCCGCGCTGCGACCACCCCGGATGCACTGATTACGACGCAGGCAAGCTTCCTCAAGGAATGCCAGCCGCAATTTGCCGCAGTCGCACCGAAATTCACGACGGTGACCTCTGCGGTTGTGGAGGCGTCGGAGAAAGAGAATGCGATGCTCTCCGCGAGCACCGCGACGGTCGTCATGAACACGCTCATCGGCGTCATCGCCGGCATCGTCATTGTGCTTGGCATCGGCTTCATGGCGATCCGCAACTGGCTGGTGCAGCCGATCCGCCAGCTTGCCGATACCATGGGTGTTCTCGCCGGCGGCGACCTCACGGTCGATGTTGACGGGGCAGAGCGCCGCGACGAGGTCGGCCTGATGGCGCGGTCGGTACAGATCTTCAAGGATACAGGCCTGAAAGCCCGCGAACTGGCAAGCGAGGCGGAAGCCGCGCGCAGCCAGACCGAAGCCGAGCGTCTGCGAGCAGAGGAAGCCGACCGCAAGCGTGCGGCCGAGATGGCGCAGGCAACCTCCAGCCTTGCGGAAGGCTTGCAGCGCCTCTCTGATGGTGACCTCGGCTATCAGCTGGCAACGCCTTTTGCCGCCGACTTCGAAAACCTGCGCGCCGACTTCAACACGGCCGTCGACAAACTGCGCCGCACGCTTGGGGCCGTGGCCCAGGCAACAGGCGCGATCGACGGCGGCTCGCGTGAACTCAGCCAGAGCGCATCGGACCTGTCTAAGCGCACCGAACAGCAGGCGGCCTCGCTTGAAGAGACGGCTGCCGCCCTCGACCAGATCACGACGAACGTGCAGAACTCCTCCAAGCGCACCGAGGAAGCCCGCAGCGTGGCGATGAAGGCAACCGAATCGGCCAAGAAGTCGGGCGAGGTCGTGGCCAATGCAGTTGACGCCATGCAGCGGATTGAAAGCTCGTCGAGCCAGATTTCCAACATCATCGGTGTTATCGACGAGATCGCCTTCCAGACCAACCTGCTTGCCTTGAACGCCGGTGTTGAAGCCGCACGTGCAGGCGAGGCCGGCAAGGGTTTTGCCGTCGTTGCCCAGGAAGTCCGTGAACTTGCCCAGCGTTCCGCCCAGGCGGCGAAGGAGATCAAGGGCCTGATCGGCAAGTCTGCCGAGGAAGTCGAAAGCGGCGTCAAGCTGGTGACCGCGACCGGCGAGGCCCTGAAGGTGATCGGCGAACACGTGGTCTCCATCAACGGTCAACTCGATGCGATCGCAACCTCGGCCCGCGAACAGTCGGTCGGCCTGTCGGAAGTCAACACGGCCGTCAACCAGATGGACCAGACGACCCAGCAGAACGCAGCCATGGTGGAACAGGCGACGGCGGCCTCCGCGTCGCTGGCGTCCGAAGCAGACCGTCTGCGTCAGCTGATCTCGCAGTTTCAGCTCGGCAATGCCGGTCAGGACAGCCCCCGTGCGCCGGTCACTGCCTCCGCCGAACATCAGCCGGTCGCCTCTCCGGCCCGCCGCATGATGAAGAAGGTGGCAGGCGCGCTCGGCATGGGCGGCGGGGCCAAGCAGGGCGACAACTGGGAAGAATTCTGATCCCCACAACGGCTCCCCATCAATGATCCCAACGCGAAGGGCCGCCCGTTCACCTGAACGGGCGGCCCTTTCTTTGGTAACAGTCGGTCGAACCCAACCATCAGAAATCGACCTTCTGGCCGCAGCGCAGCCAGACGTCGGTAGGTCAGGCCCGCTTGCTGCCCGTTTCCACCAGCATGGCTTCGGGAATGGTCACCGAGACGACGGTGCCCTTGCGCTCGCGGGAGCGGATCTTGAGCGAGCCGCCATGCATGGTGACCAGCGAGCGGGAGATGGCAAGGCCAAGGCCCGAGCCGCCATTGCTCTTCGCATACTGGCTCTGCACCTGTTCGAAGGGATGGCCGATCTTCGACAGCGCCGCTTTCGGAATGCCGATGCCGGTATCGGCAATGGTGATGATGACGTCGTCGCCGACTTTGCGCGCCCTGAGTGCGATCCGACCGCCCGGCCCGGTGAATTTCACCGCGTTCGAGAGGATGTTGAGCAGGATCTGCTTCATCGAGCGACGGTCGGCGAACATGGCGAGGCCCGGTGCCACGCGCTGTTCGATCCGGATCGCCTTTTCCTCTGCCGGAATGGCCGTGAGACGCAGGCTCTCTTCGATGAGCGGCGACAGGTCGATGTTTTCGCAGCGGATCTTCATCTGCCCGGCTTCGATCTTCGACATGTCGAGAATGTCGTTGATGACGTTGAGGAGATGTTTGCCGCTTTCGTGGATGTCCTTGGCATATTCCTCGTATTTCGGCGACCCGACCGGGCCGAACATGCCGGCAAGGAGGATTTCCGAAAAGCCGAGAATGGCGTTGAGCGGCGTCCTGAGTTCGTGGCTCATATTGGCGAGGAATTCCGACTTCGCCTTGTTGGCGGCTTCGGCACGCTGTTTTTCGGCGAGATACTTCTCGTTGGCATCGGAGAGTTCTGTCTTCTGCCGTTCCAGGATCTTCTGCGAGGCCGAGAGGTCGCCGATGGTCGCCATCAGGCGGCGTTCCTGGTCGCGTAGCCGTTCCTGGTGACGCTTCAGAAGCGTGATGTCGGTGCCGACGGAGACGAGGCCGCCGTCGCGGGTGCGCCGCTCGTTGATCTGCAGCCAGGTTTCGTCGGCGAGCTGGACTTCCGAGGTGCGCGAATTCGTGCCGTCGTCGGCATCCGCAATCCGGCGCTGGATGATCGGACGGCCGGCAGCGGCGAGCACGAGCGAACGCTCCTTGCCCGGCACCAGAACGTCATCAGGCAGACCATAGACCTTCTGGAAGTGACCATTCCACGCGACCAGCTTGTCGTTCTTGTCCCACAGCACGAAGGCTTCCGAGGTGCATTCGATGGCATCGGCAAGGCGCTGGTCGGCTTCAGCGTAGCGCTGGGCCAGGCGATGCTGCTCGGTCACGTCCATGGCGATCCCGATGACATGCATGTCGCCGGTGTTGGTGGAGAGGATCTGGGCGCGGGCGCGCATCCAGACATAATGGCCGAGCGCATGGCGCATGCGAAAGATCTGGTCGATATGGCGCGATTTGCCACGGCCGACGGAGCGGGCGAGTGCATAGAGATTGCCGTCGTCGGGATGCATCAGGCGGGCAGCATCGGCAAAGGCGAGCGGCTGCAGGGATGGGGCAAGCCCGAGCATCTCGTACATCGAACGTGACCAGACGAGCTTGCGGCTTTCGAGATCGAAGTCCCAGAGACCGCAACGGCCGCGAGCAAGGGCTGCCTCGACGCGCATGTTGGATTCGAGGAAGATGTCATCGGCGTCGCGGGCACGCTTCACCTGCTGGTAATAGGCATAGAGGATGACCAGCAGGATCAGCGAGATGCCGGAAAACAGCGTGACGTTGAGCGAGATCTCGCTGCGCCAGAAGTCATCGACGCCCTGCATGGAGTGGGCGGTCAGAAGCAGGGCACCATCAGTACCGACAGGTGCGACGATGGCGTAATGCGGCTGGCCGTTGAAGACGGTTTCGATGGCACCGGCGCGCTTGGCGGATGTCTCGCCGGTGGCCCGCTGGATGGTTGTGACCTCGGGCAGGATGGTCGAGAGCATCAGGCCGACCTGGGCCGCAGCATCAGGGGAGGCGGCAAAGATGCGGCCGGCCGGATCGACGAGCAGCACGAAGGCGCCTGCGGACAGATGTTCGCCATCGAGATAGGTCGTCAGGATACGTTCCGCCGACGCACGGTCGCCGGTTTCGAAGAGATCTGCCTTTTCGGAAAAGGCGGCTTCCACCGTCGCCGCCATCAGCGATGTCGACACCCGGATGGCATCGACCATGCGGCTCTGCTCGGAGAGGATGCCGACGGTGCGAGAAAGCGCAACCACTCCCAGGAAGGCGAGGATCAGCACCGGGATCGATCGCCGGAGAATTGTTTCCAGCTGGTGCGACCCCGTGCTTGCCGGGACCGCTGCCGCCTGAATTCGCGGTCCGCTGCCGCTAGGAGGCAGATGGCTGAACTTGCGCGTCAATTTCCCCAGATAAGTCCCTACATCGGGAAATTTAGTGCGCAACCGTTCATCGGCTGCGGTCACCCGCTGCGCGTCAGACATTGTCCCTGCCTCGATCCCTCGTGTGATTCGTTAGCGCCGCTCGCCCGAATCTGGGGTCAAAGAATCATGGTCGATTCGCCTTGTCCAGAGCTGCCGGATTAAGAAAACATTAACCCCTTACGGCGACTCCGCTTTTTTTATTGCGCCTGCGGCAAGCAGCTGAATCTGATTGAGGAATCGGCGGTCGACGGACCTTCAGCGACGCACGGAACATGAAAAGACGCCGGTCGGGGACCGGCGTCTGAATGGTGGAGAATGGTGGGTAGATCAGCCCTTCAGGATGCGCTCGACGATGTCGCGCACGTCGGTCGACAGCGAGCCGCCGGCCTCGATGGTTTCAAGCGCCTTGCGGGCATGCTCGGCCCGAACGGGCTCCAGCTGCCGCCAGGAGCGCAAAGCGGTCAGGAGGCGGGCGGCGAGCTGCGGATTGCGCGGGTCGATGGCGAGGATCTGCTCGGCATAGAAACCGTAGCCGGCACCATCCACCCGGTTGAAGCCGGTCGGGTTGGAGAAGGCGAAGGTGCCAATCAACGAGCGGACGCGGTTGGGATTGCTCGGCGCGAAGTTCGGGCTCTTCATCAGGGTCTGGACACGGGCCAGCGCATCGGCGCCCGGGATGGTCGCCTGGATGGTGAACCATTTGTCGAGCACCAGCGGGTTCTCTGTGAAGCGGCTTTCGAAGGCGGCAAGCGCCGACTTCGTTTCCGTCGCATTGGGGAAGCGGTGGGCAAGAATGGTCAGCGCCTGCGACAGATCCGTCATGTTGTCAGCCTTGGCGAAGGCGTCGGCGGCAAGGACGGGCGTGTTTTCGGCAAGGGTGAGGAAGGAAAGCGCGCTGTTCTTCAGCGCGCGCTTTCCGGCACCGGCCGCGTCAGGGCTGAAGGCGCCCGAGGCGGCGTGGGTTGCGTAGAGCCTGCGGAACACTGCAGCGCCTGTCGTGGCAATCGCTGAAAGCACGGCCTGGCGGCCGGCATGGATGGCGTCGGGATCATTGTTGCCGCCGAGTTCACGGGCGACATCGGCCTCGCTTGGCAGCGACAGCGCCTGAGCGCGGAAGGCGGGTTCGAGCGCCTCATCGGCAGCGACAGCGAGCAGCGCGTCGATGAAGGCGGGGTCGACCTCGACGTTTCCACCGGCCTGGGCGGTCTTGGCGGCCGTCATCAGGATCGGAAGGGCAAGATCGGTGATCGCCTGCCAGCGGGCGAAGAGGTCACTGTCGTGGCGGGCGATATGGATCAGATCGTCCTTGCCTTGCGCGAAATGCAGGGTGACAGGCGCCGAGAAACCGCGGTTAAGCGAAACGACCGGGCGGCTGCCGATGCCAGAGAAGGTGAAGGTCTGGGCGCGTTCGGTCAGATGCAGCACGTCGCCGGAAACCTGGCCGCCGGAAATCGCGGCAGCGGTCGCTTCTGCGCCGTTCTCCGAAATGAGCGAGAAGCGCAACGGGATGTGCATCGGCTCCTTGGCGCTCTGGCCGGGCGTGGCGGGCACCATCTGCTCGAGCGACAGTGTCAGCGTCTTGGCGCTGGCATCATAGGTGGAGGAGACGGTGATCTGCGGGGTGCCGGCCTGGTGATACCAGAGCGAGAACTGGGTGAGGTCGCGGCCGCTTGCATCTTCGAAGCACTTGACGAAATCCTCGACGGTCGATGCGTCGCCGTCGTGACGCTCGAAATAGAGGTCCATGCCCTTCTTGAAGTCGTCGCGGCCGAGAATGGTCGCGATCATCCGGGTGACCTCTGAGCCCTTCTCATAGACGGTCGTCGTGTAGAAGTTGTTGATTTCGCGATATTTCGTCGGGCGCACCGGATGGGCGAGGGGGCCGGCATCCTCCGGGAATTGTTCCGAGCGCAGGTGACGGACTTCTGCAATGCGCTTGACCGAGCGCGAGCGCATGTCGGCCGAGAATTCGTGGTCGCGGTAGACGGTCAAACCTTCCTTCAGGCAGAGCTGGAACCAGTCGCGGCAGGTGATGCGGTTGCCCGTCCAGTTGTGGAAGTATTCATGCGCGATGATCGCCTCGATATTCGCGTAATCCTGGTCGGTCGCGGTTTCCGGGTCGGCCAGTACATACTTGTCGTTGAAGATGTTGAGGCCCTTGTTCTCCATGGCCCCCATGTTGAAGTCGGAGACGGCAACGATCATGAAGATGTCGAGATCATATTCGCGGCCGAAGACCTCTTCGTCCCATTTCATCGAGCGCTTCAGCGCATCCATGGCATAGGCCGCACGCGGCTCCTTGCCGTGTTCGACATAGATCTTCAGCGCGACTTCACGCTCCGACATGGTGACGAAGGTGTCTTCGACCACGCCCAGATCGCCGGCCACCAAGGCGAAAAGATAGGACGGCTTGGGATGCGGGTCGAACCAGGCGGCGAAATGCTTGTCCGGGCCGAAGCCGGCGCCGCCGAGGAAATTCCCGTTCGACAAGAGCAGCGGATTGGCGGCCTTGTCGGCGATGATGTTGATCGTATAGACGGCGAGCACATCGGGGCGATCGGGGAAATAGGTAATCCGGCGGAAGCCCTCGGCCTCGCACTGGGTCGCATAGATGCCGTTGGTACGATAAAGCCCCATCAGCTGCGTATTGGCCTCCGGATTGATCATCGTCACCACGGTGATCTCGAAAGGCACGCTTTCCGGCAGATCGCGGATCGTGAGGCTCTCGGGCGTCGCGGTGTAGCGCGCCGGATCCATCTCGATCTGGTCGAAGAGGAGGCTGGTCATGGTGAGATCGTCACCATCGAGTACCAGCGGCACATTGGCGTCGACACCTTCGCGCCGGTGGAAGATCAGACGGGCTTCCACCTTGGTTTCGGTCGGGTCCAGTTCGAAGGTCAGATCAACCCGTTCCAGAACAAAGTCGGTGGGGCGGTAGTCTGCCAGATGAACGATCCGGCCGGTATCTGTGCGCATTGTATATCCTGGTCGCTTCGAGGTTGGCCGCGACGGCGCAAGCAGAGTTACTCCGCACCGAACTGGGTCAAGTTAACCGCGATGATTGCAGCAAAATCTGAACGATTGTTAAAACACGTGATATTTTTCGTCGGCACTTTTTGGGCGCTGGCAAGATCTGCCGGGGACAGATCGTCCGGAACGCAGCCAGTACGAAGAATAGAAGCAGCCTGATCTTTGTCGTTCGTGCCGGTTCGAAGATGCAGCTGACTACTTCAGCTTGAAGTGTGCCCGGATGGCATCGTCGCTGTCGGCCTGCTGCACGATGACGGCCGACCAGCCCAGCCCGTCATAATCCTCGTAGCCCAGTGTCTTGGCAAAGGCGACGATGGCGCCGTTGGCGTCGTGATAGCTGCCACGGGGCGCCTGCTGAGGATTGGAGAGGGCAAAATGGGTATAGGCCCGCTCCGGCCGGCTGGACGCGATCACCATGTTGGCGCCGTCGAGCAGCATGACTTCGGTGCGCTCTGCGACCGCCGGTGGCAGATTGGCTTCTTTCTCGACGATCGCATGCCCCTGTGACTGCCAGTCAAAATAGACGCCGAGTGTGCCGACGAGCGGGGCATCCGTGCGTCCGCCGGCACGAATGCCGGTGGCATAGACGAGCACGTCGCGATTGTCATGCAAGGCGCTGCGGCGAACGCTGTCGACGACGTAGTCGTCACCATTGCGGCAGCCGCGCGCTGCCTTGAACCAGTCCTCGTGGGAGAGGCTCTTGTCCTTCAGGTTGCGTTGGTATTTCGGATTGGCCGATGCAATCACTTGGCCCTTGGTATCGGTCATCACCAGGTCGAGATAGACGGTGTAGAAACGGTTGATGACGCCGAGGCGCTCGGCCGCATGGCTTGCTGCCGCAGGCGAAGGCTCCTCAAGCGCCGACCAGAGTGCGCTGTCCGTCGCCCACCAGCGAACATCCGCAGTGCGTTCGAACAGGTTGCGAACGATGAACTGCACCAGCGTCTGGGCAAGGTCGATGAGACGCACACCTTCCATATCTTCCACCAGCGCGTCCGCCATGCTGCGGCTGAGGCGGATACGGTCCAGTACGTTTTCCTGGAAACGTTCGGAAATGTCGGCCGCCCCTTGCGCCAGCCGTTGCACCTCATTGGCGACGACGGCGAACCCCTTGCCTGTCTCACCCGCCCGCGCAGCCTCGATCAGCGCGTTGATGGCCAGCAACCGGATCTGCCGGACGATCAGGGCATTGTCGGCGCTGTAGATTTCCAGGTCCCGCCCGATGCTTTCGGTCACCACGCGCATGGAGCGCGGGGTGGCGCGGTTCTCGGACACTTGTCTCGACTTGTCTGCCGTCTGCGTCATGTTTGTGATCCGGCTGAAAAGGGTTTGGTGATCGACAATGGGCGGATATCACGCTGCAACATGTATTTGCAGGAAAGTTAGTTTACTGCTCTTGAAGGTATGGTTAACGGGGCATGGTGAGAAAACCCATGATTTCAGCCCTTTTTTGGTGGTTTCGGCCTTGTTTCAGGTCCCTTGAGGTGCAAGTTGTAGCTGATGACGTTGCCGGAGCCTGCAACGTCCGCCGCCCGACTGGTCCCTCTCGTTCTGTTCCGCCGCCGCCTGGCGGGATGAGCCGCTAACGAAATCGCTGACTGAAATGGCTTTTGCCGATCCCAATCCGCTGCGCGGCATTCTTCTCAAGGTGCTCTCCGTCACCGTCTTCGTTGCGATGCAGACTGCCATCAAGCTCGCCGGTGCCGGCATTCCGCCCGGCCAGATCAGCTTTCATCGCTCCGCCTTCGCAATCCTGCCGATCGTGATCTATCTCGCCTGGCGCGGCGAGTTGCGCCAGGCGGTGCAGACCGACAATCCCTTCGGTCATGTCAAGCGCGGGTTCCTCGGCGTCTGTGCGATGGGTGCCGGCTTCTTCGGCCTCGTCCACCTGCCGCTGCCGGACGCGATCGCCATCGGCTATGCCATGCCGCTGATTGCGGTCGTCTTTGCGGCGGTCTTCCTCAAGGAGACAGTGCGGCTCTACCGCTGGACGGCGGTCTTTATCGGCCTGGTCGGGGTGCTGATCATCTCGGTGCCGAAGCTCAGCCTGTTTGCCGACGAGGGATTTGGATCGGAAGCCGCAATCGGGGCGGTGGCCGTCCTGATCTCGGCGACACTCGGCGCGGCCGCGATGCTGCAGGTGCGCCAGCTGGTGCGCGAGGAGAAGACGGCGACCATCGTGCTGTTCTTCTCGGTGACGGCGGCGCTCTTGTCTGCGCTCACCTGGTTTTTCGGCTGGGCGGATCTGTCGTGGCGGGCGCTCGGTCTCCTGGCGCTAGCCGGCTTTTTCGGTGGTCTGGGCCAGATCCTGCTGACGGAGAGCTATCGTTACGCCGACGTCTCCACCATCGCCCCCTTCGAATACATCTCGATCATCCTAGGCTCGATTGCAGCCTATGCGTTGTTTTCCGATGTGCCGACTCTGACCACCGTTCTGGGCGCGGCCATCGTCGTGGGTGCCGGCATCTTCATCATCTTCCGCGAGCACCAGCTGGGGCTGGAGCGGCGAGCCGCACGCAAGGCCTCGACGCCGCAGGGCTGAAGGGCAATGCCTGCTCAGCGGTCGGGATCGTTGAGCGGTGAAGCCCCGTCCGTGCCCTGCATCGGTAGAGCAACCGCCTGGAAGTCGGTCTTGTCGGACGCATTGTCGGGCCGGCGGGTGATGCGCCAGGCCGCGTAGCCGGAGTAGAGGGCGAAGGCTGCAGCCAGGAACAGGATCAGCGCATTCGGCCCGAACCACTGCATCAGCGAACCGGCCATCAGCGGTCCCGTCACGGTGCCCATGCCGTAGAGGATCATGATGGCACTGGACAGCGTCACATATTCGTCCGGCTCAGCCAGGTCGTTGGCATGCGCGACGTTGAGCGAATAGACTGGGTAAAGCACAGTGCCGACGAAGAAACCCGCGACGTAGATGGCCGCGGCGTTTTGAGCGTCGAAGACGGTCATGGTCAGGCAGGCGGTGACCCCGAACAGGCCGCAACCGATCATCACCAGACGGCGGTCGATGCGGTCGGAGAGGCGACCGATCGGCACCTGGGAAATGGCACCCCCGGCAAGGAAGGCGGCAAGCAGCGTCGCCCCTTGCGTGGTGTTCATCTGGATGGTCTGGGAATAGACGCCGCCGAGGCTGCCCCAGGTGCCCGACAAGGCGCCCGACAGCAGCGATCCGAAAAAGGCGATCGGCGAGCGGCGATAAAGCCGCTTCAGATCGAAGCGGGCCTCGGCAATTGGTGCGGGCGACTTGGCCGTCGACAGGGCAACCGGAAACATGGCGAGCGAGAAGATCAGCGCGCAGATCATGAACAGTTCCGGTCCGTTCACGTCGCCGAGCGGCACGATGTACTGGCCGCCGATTGAGCCGACCAGGCAGGTGACCATGTAGACGGAGAACAAGGCGCCGCGATTGGCGTTGGTGACGCGCTCGTTGAGCCAGCTCTCGATCAGGAGATAGGCGCCCGCAATCGCGAAACCGGCTAGGCCACGGAACAGAACCCAGGCGCGCCAGTCGACGACGAGTGCGCAGAGCAGGATCGAGACCGTGAGCAACGTGATCAGCGCGCCGAAGACCCGTACATGCCCGACGCGGCGGACGAAGATCGGGGTCACCACGCAGGACACAGTAAAACCAAAGGTATAGCCGGTTGCGATAACAGAGATGATGAAGGTGGACCAACCCTCGTTCAGCGAGCGGATCGGCAGCATATAGCCCATCAATCCGAAGCCCGCCATCATCAAGAGGGTGGACAGCATGAGGGTCGCGATCGAGGCGAGACTGGACAGCATGGGGACCCTTCGAGCGCATTGACAGGGCGATAGTGCCCGTATCCCAGCGTGTAAGGAATTTCGAAACCGACGTCCAGCGTCGCAAAAACCAGACCGCGGTGCCGCAATATAGCGATTGACTCTAATAATTGATTGAAAACGCGTAATGAAATCGTTTACCTTGGCATCCGTCACTTATCGACAGGGCTTCGCCATCGCCAACGTGCCAAGAGGAATTCTCAGGGCATGTCGAGCAGGCAGGCTGGCGCTGGGGGCGGTGGCCGGATTCGCTGGCGTCAGCCGGTTTCGCCGGGTGGCGATCGGTGCGGCATGAGGCCGGACGACTGAGGTAAAGCATGGCGTTTTCGTCTGAGGATATTGCCGAGCATCCGAACTTTGTCGAAGCCCTTCGCGGCTTTGCAGCATCGCTCCGGGTGCAATTCGACCAGAGCCCGCGATTGTCGCGCATGTTGGCCTCGCATCAGCGATGGCTGCTCAGCCAGGCCGCATTTGCCCTGCAGCTGGAATATGATCCGACCCAGCCTGGCAGCGGCCTGACCACCACAAATCTGCGGGAGATCATCACCTCGAACAACGCGGCGAGCCGCAACACGGTGCTGAACTTCCTCGACCAGTTGCTGAGCTACAAGTTCGTCCGCATTGTCGGCGATCCGACGCGCCGGCCGAAGCGCTACGAGGCGACCGAGATCTCGTTCCAGGCCATGTATCAATGGGTTCTGACCAACCTCGCCGTACTCGACCACCTGGATGGTGGCAACCGCGTTGCTGATTTGACGGGGCGGCCGGATTTGTTGCGCCTGGTGCAGCCGCAGATCGCCCGTCGTGCCTGCCTGGAGCCGCGCTGGCTGGAGCCACCGCCACGGGTTGCTCTCTTTCTCTGGACGGAGGCCGGTGGTCTGGTGATGGACGAACTGGTGCGTCGGGCCATGGAGCTCGCCCCCAGCGGCGAAGGCTACGAGATCGGCCGTATCGACGCGCGCCAGATGGCCGAACATTTCATGATCTCGCGGACCCATCTGCAGCGGCTGTTCCGCCGTGCGGTCGAGGCCGGCTGCCTGTCCTGGCCTGACGACAGCCGCAAGACCTGCCTGCTGAATCGCGACTTCCTCTTGGAATATTGTGAATGGCAGGCGGTGAAATTCTCGATCGTCGATCAGGCCTATGAGAAAATCTGCGGGCCTGTTCGCCTGGAAAAGCCTGAGCTGCGCCGTGGCGCGGTTCGCGAGGCTTGAAGTCTCGATAGTCCGAGTAACGTAACACCCGACACGCAAACGGCCCGCACTGCGGGCCGAGAGGTGTCTTGATGCACTTAGCTGGCGTCAAAACCCGAGGGGCTGCGCCGTCGGGCGTTCGCCGCGGGCGATCGCTGCCTGGCGCTGGTGAGCGGCCTGCGAATATTCTGCCGAAGCGCTGACGGCATGGCCGATCTGGTGCATGGCCTGGCGCAGGGTGCGGACGGGATGGAAACGAATGGTCATGGGGCGTGTCCTCTGCTTTTCGCGCATGTCTATTTTAGCCCGCTCATTAGTTCATGGTTGAACCACTTGTGCAACGCACAATTCGACGGGGCTGATATGCGGCAAATGCAGAGCGACGGAGAAGTCCGCTCGGAGCGTCGTGTCAGGCGCGGAAATCGGAGAAGATCGTTGCGGGCCGGGCGATGCGTCCGGCATGGCCGGCGTAACGCGCACTGATCTGTTCAGCAGCGACGGCAGGGCCAATGCGGTTATAGGGGCTGTTTGTCCGACCCTGTTCGCCAGCGAGGCGCAGGGTCTCGAACTTGCAATGAATGGGCCGGGTCCGAAGGCTCACGGTGGTCTTCCTTGTAAAGTGTCCCTCCCACTTTTCTCACCATATATCGCAGTGCAGCATTGAGTCGGCAATGGATCCGCGCGCGGTCCTGCATTGCGCAGAATGCATGGCTGGTTTCATCAAATGTTTACAATGACGCTTATTTAGTCGTTTACGCTTTCGTCAAGCGCTCGGAAAAGGCCATCAGATCCATCCAGGCCAGCGCCTTGCTGGCGGGTGCGGCAAGCAATTCCTGCGGGTGCAGCGTGGCCAGGGCCGCCAGCGTCTCGCCGCCACTGCCGATTTCCCGCCATTTTCCCCTCAGCGCATGGATCGTGCCGGTCTCGCCGAAGAAGAAGCGGGCGGCAAAATTGCCGAGCACGAGGATCTGTCGCGGTTCCGCAAGGGCAATCTGCCGCTCGATGAAAGGCCGGCAGATGGCGGTTTCCGGGGCCGACGGCATCCGGTCGCCGGGTGGTCGCCAGGGAATGATCGTGGTGATCACCACGGTGTCCCGCGTCTGGCCGATGGCAGCCAGCATGCGGTCGAGCAGCAGTCCGGCCCGGCCCGAGAAGGCAAGCCCCTCGCGGTCGTCGTCGGCGCTCGGCATGGAACCGATCACCATGATACCGGACGATGGCGTGCCCGTTGCAGTGATGGTCGAACGTGCCGAGGTCTTCAGGTTGCAGCTGGCAAAGCCTTCAACGGCAGTCTTGAGTTCGGCGATCGAACGCGCGGATTCCGCAGCAAAGCGCGCCTCGGCTACGGCATTCTCGTCCGGAATGGCCGGCAGCGCCGAGGATTGCGACGGCTGGGGCCGCGCCTGTTGGCGCTGGTCTGAGCTGGCGACAGGTGCGCGGGAGGCAAGGCTGCGACCGGTGGCTGGGGCCGCTGCTCCTGCGGCAGTGCCTGACGATGTCGAAGCCGGAGCCGAACGGCTCGTCTGCCGCGCCGCCTTTTCCGCCGTAAAAGCGGCAATCCGGTCGACCGGCTCTTCCTCCAGCAGCCATTCGACGCCCGCTTCCGCATGGAATGCGAGAAGGGCGGCAAGTTCTGCGGGCGTCATGTCGCGGGCCTGGATCATGGGTCCGTTCTAGTGCCAATCGGCGGCCGATGGCAAATGGAAAGGCGGGGATGAGGAGCTGCGAATTGGTTGTGTTTCTGACGGCATGCGCTTCCGGCGAGCGGAATTTTGGGGGTAAGTTTCTGCAGGGGACAAATTGAGCCAGTGGCGCATCCGCTAATGGCGTCTCGCCCCTATCAGAATTTGCCAAAATGAACCTTATAAGGTACAAGAGGGCAGGGTATGAAGCGTATTGTCGCGACGTTCTTTGTGACGGCGGAGGGCGCCGAACCCGTGAAGGAATGGCTAAAGGCACTGGACAGAGAAGATCGCCATATCGTCGGTTCGGACATTGCCGCGGTCGAATTTGGCTGGCCCGTCGGCATGCCGACTTGCAGAGCGATCCGGGACGGCGTGCGTGAGGTACGCTCCACCATAAAGCGCGGCAGGGTCGAGGCGAGGACGTATTTCGGGATCGATAATGGCCTGATGATCCTGTTGCATGGTGAGGCGGGCAAGGATGGACAGCAGAATGCGATTAAACTGGCCATTCAGCGCTGGAAGGAACACCAGGAGCGTTCGAAGCGCATGACAAAGGGCGACAAAGGAAAAAGCAGATGACTGATACACCATCGTCTATCGGCAGCACGCTGGAAGACTTTCTGGATGAGCTTGGCGAACGGGATGCGGTCTACGGCGAGGCGATCAAGCGGGTCCTGGCCTGGCAGATCGAAGATGCCCGTCAGAAGCAGTCGATCACCAAGTCCGATATGGCGGCGCGAATGGGAACGAGCCGGACCCAGGTGGAACGCGTGCTTGATCCCCGCAATGTCGCAGTATCACTGGATACGCTCGACCGTGCGGCCCGCTCTGTTGGCAAGAAGCTGGTGATTGAACTGGTTGATGTATGATCGGCATTCATCTCCAAATTAACGAGCGGCCTCGTGGTCTCAGCCCCTCATCCGCCCTTCGGGCACCTTCTCCCCGCAGGCGGGGAGAAGGCCAGGACCTCCACCGCTGATGCCCCCCTCTCGCCGCAGGCGGGGAGAGGGTCGGGTGAGGGGCAATCTCATGCGCTGCGGCGGGCTTAGACGGAGCTCAGTCTGCTGAGCCCTGTTTTCCCCGGTGACGCAATCACCCCACCCCGGAGCTTCGCTCCGACCCTCCCCTTCAAGGGGAGGTGAGACGCCTCACGCCACCCATTGCTCGATGTCGTCGCGCTCGCCGATCAGCGCCAGACCATGGGCGATCGACACCAGTTCGCCGCCGGTTTCGATCTTGTCCTCTGCGAAGCGGCGGTGGAAGATGTTGCGCACGGCGGGCACGAAGGAGGTGCCGCCGGTGAGGAAGACCTTGTCGATGCTGTCGGCGGAGGTGTTGGTCGAGGCCAGCACCTGGTCGAGTGCCTCTTCCATCCGGGTGATGTCGTCGGCGATCCAGCCTTCGAAGGCCGCGCGGGTGACGGTCTTGTGGCCGGCCTTGCCGAGCGGGGCGAAGCGGAATTCGGCTTCTTCGGCCGAGGACAGCGCCATCTTGGCGGCCGACACCGCCTGATAGAGCGGATAGCCTTCGTCGTGGTCGATCAGGTCGATGAAGAGTTCGAGTTTTTCCGGCTCTTCGGCCTGCCGCACCAGGGACTTGAGGTCGGTGAATTCCTTCAGCGTCTTGAAAACGGAGAGCTGGTTCCAGCGGGAGAAGGCGAGGTAGTAGTTGCTGGGAACGTCGAGCAGCTTGCCAAAGCTCTCGAACTGGCTGCCCTTGCCGATCTCGGGTGCCACCAGCTGGTCGATCATGCGCGCGTCGAACTGGTCGCCGGCTATGCCGACGCCGGACTGGCCGATCGGGGTGGCCTTCAGCTTGCCGCCTTCGGTCTCGAAGCGGATCAGCGAGAAGTCGGTGGTACCACCGCCAAAGTCGGCGACCAGCACGGTGGCATCCGCCTTCAGGTTCTGGGCGAAATAGAAGGCCGCCGCCACCGGTTCATAAACATAATGGATCTCGGGAAAGCCGAGCCGGGTCAGCGCCTCGTTGTAGCGGCTGGTGGCGAGCGAGGGATCGGGATTGGCACCGGCGAAATGCACCGGACGCCCGGCCACAAGACGTTTGGCGTCCGTGGGCCAGCCTTCGCCGGCATAGGCCTCGAGCCGCTTGAGGAAGACCTCCATCAGGTCTTCGAACTGGAAGCGGCGGGCATGCACCAGGGTTCCCTGAAACAGGGGCGAGGCGGCAAAGGTCTTGATCGACTGCAGGAAGCGACATTCGCCGGGATTGTCGATGAAGGTACGGATGGCGGCCTGACCGGCTTCGACCTTCAGGGCGCCGGCGCCGAGCTGCCGATCTTTCAGGAAGGACAGCGCCGTGCGCATGCTGTCGGACGAGCCGGCCGGCGACTGATAGGCCACAGAATGGGTGTGTTCGCTGTCGTCTGCCACGGCAATCACGGTATTGGTCGTGCCGAAATCGAGCCCAAGCGCCTGTGCCATGGCCGTCGCCCCTTATGCTTTGGAGATGTCAGAAGACCGGATGCGCCCGGCCGAGCACCGGTTGTTCCGGCGCGAATGAGGAGGGCGCCAGATGCCACAGGGGGCGGACGAGGGCAAGCGTTAAAGCGGGGTGACGACACTCAGCCGCGACGGCGAAGCACATAAAGACCGGCAAGTCCCGCCAGCGCCAGCAGCGCACCATTGAGAATCCAGGGGCTCTGGTTGATCATGAAGCTGGAGGCCGGATAGGGGAAGAGGCCGGTGCCCTGGGCCATCCAGATCACGCCAAGGATGACGGCGAGCACGGCGATGATTTTCAGGATAAGGCGCAAGGCTGACATGGGGGATGCTCCGGTTGGCAGCCGAGCTTAAGCGCAACGGCGACGCGCCGCCAGCGTCCATTGAGGACTGCGACCTTTGATGCCCGGGGAGCGCGGTCAGACTTCGAAATAATGCCGCGACAGGCCCGGCCGCATGCCGGCACTTTCGGCGGCCTCGGGATCGGCGACGTGGGCCAGCAGGTGGCCGATGATCATGCCATGTGCGGCGATGCGCATCAGCGCCTCCGTCGGCCTCGACGTATCGGGGTCCGCGAGATCGCCGTTGTCGTCTTCGGCCACCTGCAGCGACAACACATCGAGCAGGGTCCGGTCCTCATGTCCGGTTTCCATCATGTCGGGATCTCTCATCTCCCTGCAGCACTGGCAACAAGCCTTACGCGCGAGAGATTGAGAGCCCGTTCATGCAGATGATCGAATTTTAGCGGATTGCGATTGAGTGGCGCAATTCGTCCACCCGATCCTCAGTTCGATTTCGCCGCCCCGCCATCGACACGCAGCATGGTGCCGGTGATGTAGCTCGCCTGTGCCGAGCAGAGGAAGGCGCCGGCAGCGGCGAATTCCTCGACGGTGCCGAGCCTCTGTGCCGGGATCGATTTGACCGAGGCGGCCCGAACCTCATCCAGCGATTTGCCCGAACGCTTGGCATTTGCGCCGTCCAGTTCGTCGATCCGGTCGGTATGGATCCGGCCCGGCAGCAGCATATTGGCAGTGACGCCATAGGAGGCGACTTCCGAGGACAGCGTCTTGTTCCAGCCAACCAGCGCGCCGCGCAACGTGTTGGACAGCGCCAGATTGGGGATCGGTTCGAACACGCCGGACGACGCGACGGTAAGAATTCGGCCGAACCCTTGCGTCTTCATCAACGGCACGAGCGCATTGGTCAGTGTGATGACCCTGACGACCATCGACTGGAAGAAATTATAGAGCTTTTCGGCATCCATGTCCTCGACGGTGCCGGGCGTCGGGCCACCGGTATTGTTGACGAGGATGTCGATCCCGCCCAGCTTATCATGCACGGCATGCAGCATCTGGTCGACGAAATGGGCGTCTGCCAAGTCGGCCACGACATAATCCGCCTTGCCGCCAGCGGCGCGCATCGCGTCGACATTGGCCTTCAGCTTCTCCTCGGTGCGGCCGCAGATCAGCACATGCACGCCTTCAGCGGCGAGCGCCTTGGCGATGCCGAGCCCCAAGCCCCGCGAGGCCGCGAGCACGAGGGCGCGTTTTCCCGAAATGCCGAGATCCATGATGATGTCCTTCCCTGATGCTATGTGTTTGCGCCGACCCTAGCAAGGGGGAAGGGGTGGGGGAAGGGGAAAGACGCCACGGAGATTGTGCGGCAATCAGTCGGATTGTAGATTGATTTATTGCCACCATGGCGAGGTGGCGCAATCTCGGGGATGGGGGTCGTTATGGGGTGGAAGGGGGTAATGCGTTCTGTGGTCGCTGCGTCTCGTGCAGCGGATCGCGAAGCGCAAAGGCGGAACAAGCAGCGGCAGAAACTTCAAATGATCGAAGATTCTGCCTCGGCGGTAGAAAACTGGCACGCGTATATTCGCGAATTGGTGACAGTTCACACGAATCTCGCGGAGAAAGTCGAGTGGCGACAGATCGCCGCGCAACCGAAGTTTCAGGAGCCCGTGCGATCAAGCGTTGCGGAGAATGCTGCGAGGAAAGCACTCGAAGAGTTTCGTCCGGGCTTTTTTGATTTTGCTCGAGGCGGTACCCAATATCTTCGCAGAAAGCTGGAGCAACGTTTGCAGGAGGCCGTCGCGAGAGAAACACGCGACTATGATGCCAAATTGGCCGCACATGCAGAGGCAGTCAAGGAATGGCAAAGCGATGTCAAATTGGCAGAGCAGCTCCTGGCTGGAGAAGCGCAAGCCATCCGACAAGTCATTGAGGAGATGCAAACTCTTGGCGAGGAACACCTGATTGGAACTGGGGTCGAGTTTTCGATAGGAAAAAACTTCGTTCACGCATGTCCGACCGTGCATGGTGACGAGATCATTCCAAAGGTGCGCAGGTCTCAGTCAGCCAGTGGTCGACTAACTGAAACCAAAATGCCTGCAGCGCAATTTCACGAACTCTATCAAGACTACGTTGCAAGCGTGGCGCTGAAGACAGCTGGCGACCTCTTCCAAATCCTACCGCTGGCGGAAGTCTATGTGACGTGTAAGGCACTTCTGCTGAACTCAGCGACGGGTCATAAGGATTGGACGCCGATATTGTCGGTTCATTTCGTTAGGCAGACATTCACGTCTCTCAGGCTCGACTCTGTCGACCCTTCGGATGCGATAGCCAATTTCCGCCACGCCACGAAATTCTCAAAAACAAGAGGATTTTCTGCAATCACTCCTCTGGAGGCTCTTTAATTCTCTGCCTTTCCTGCCTTAAAGCTCCGCCGGAAAGCCCGGCGCGCGCAGGTCCGTGCCTGTCGCGTCCTCCAGGAGCTTCACCACCTGCGACGACCAGGCGTCGCCGCCGTAAGCGGAGCGGGCACGGATGAAGGTCTGCAGCGCATGGGAGGCGAGGTCGAGGGGCACGCCGAATTCGCGACCGAAGCCGAGGGCGAAGCCGAGATCCTTGACGGCGAGATCCATGGTGAAGTTGATGTTGTAGCTGCCGTTGAGGATCACCTGGCCCTCTGTCTCGTGCACGAAGCTGTTGCCCGACGAGGCCTTGATGATGTTGAACGCATCGGTGAGATCGATGCCGCCCTTCTTCGCCAGCATCAGGGCCTCGCCTGTTGCGATCAAGTGGATGAAGGCGAGCATGTTGGTGATCACCTTGATCACCGATGCCTTGCCGAGCAGGCCGGCGCGGAAGATCTGTTTGCCCATGGCCTGGAAGGCCGGAAGATGCAGGTCGTAGAGATCGCTGTCGCCGCCGATGATCACGGTGATTTCGCCGGAGGCGGCGAGATGCACGCCGCCGGTGACAGGGGATTCCAGCATGCGCACGCCGGCGTCCGCGGCGATCTTGCCGAGGCGCAGGACTTCCTGTTCGTCGAGCGTGCTCATCTCGATCCAGGTGGAACCGGGTTTCAGACCTTTCAGGATGCCGCGCTCGCCGGTCAGCACCCGCTCGCTGACCTTTGGTGAGGGCAGGCAGGTGATGACGGCATCGACAGCTTCGGCCACGGCTTGCGGGTCGTCGGCGAAACGCGCGCCGGCGGCGACCAGCTCTTCGGCATTCCTGGGATCGAGGTCGTTGACGACGACCGAGAAGCCCGCCCGCACGAGGCTACCCGCGAGATGGCGGCCGAGATGGCCGAGCCCGATGAAACCGTAAGTGAGTGCCATGTCGTGTTCCCCTGCTGGCGTTTTGGCAGAGACTGCGACAAAGCGCGGAGAGGTTCAAAGGCAGATTTTGGCCTGCGACGCGATTTGACGCGAAGAGAGCAGACCTGCGCGATTTTTTGTCGGGGCAGCGATCGAGATCCGGCGCCGGGTTAGAACGGCACCTTGCCGGGGTTGAACAAGCCGTCCGGATCGAGCAGGGCCTTGATCTGCCGGGCTAGTGCCTGTTTCACCGCCGGCACATGCGTCTGATAGGCGTCCCGCTTGTCGAGGCCGACGCCGTGTTCGGCGGAAAAGCTGCCGCCGCGTGCGGTGATGCCGGCATAGACCGCCTGTTCGACGGCCTGCTTCGTCTCCTTCGGCAAGGGCCCCGGCGCAGCCAGGGCGATATGCAGATTGCCGTCCGCTACATGGCCATAGACATAGGCGTCGAAGCCTCGGCCGATGGCACGAAGCCCCGCCAGCAGTCCCGCGACATAGTCGTCGAGGTCGGTCGGCGGCACCGAAATGTCGAAGGAGGGGGCGTCCGGGAACTGGGCAAAATAGAAGCCGGAATCCTCGCGCAGATCCCAGAAGCGGCGTGCCTGTTCGGAGGACTGTGCGAGGATGCCGCCCTTCAGGCCCATGCTTTCCCAGAGTTCGGCCAGCGCTTCCTCCAGATGTTGCGCGGCATGCTCCTGCGTCTCGGCAGAGACCTCAACGAGCAGCATCGCGGCGTCATCCTCCAGCCAGTCGAGATCGAAGCCCTTGAGTGTGGCGTGATCCCGGACATAGCGCGGCCACATCATTTCTGCCGCTTCCAGTTCCACGCCCCCGAGATTGCGCAGGTGCGAAACGATCGCGAGCGCCGAGGCAGCATCCGCCACGCCGAGAAGGGCGGTTGCCCGGTGCGGGCGCAGCCGCTCGACCGTCATGACGATGCGCGTGACAAAGCCGAAGGCGCCTTCGCCACCGATGAAGAGCTGTTTCAGATCCGGCCCGGCCGAGACTTTCACCACGCGGGTCATGTCGGAGAAGATCTCGCCGGAGGGCAATATGGCCTCAAGCCCAAGGATCTGGTGGCGCATGACGCCATTGCGGAAAGCGAGAATGCCGCCGGCATTGGTCGACAGCATGCCGCCGATCGTGGCGCTGCCGCGTGAGCCGAGATCGATGCCGGTGGTGAGACCATAAGGCAAGAGTGCCGCCTGCAGGGCTTCGAGCGTGACCCCGGCCTCGACCTCGACGGTGCCCTCCTCGGGGCGAACGGCGAGAATGCGGTTGAGACGTGCGGTCGACAGGATCACTTCGCCGGGGCGGCTGACGCCGCCGCCAACCAAACCGCTAGAGCCACCCTGCGGCACTATGGCGACGTGGTTCTCCCGGCACCAGGCAATCAGCGCCGCAGCCGCCAGGGTGGAACCCGGTTGCGCCATCACGCCAGCGGTGAGATTGTCTTGATGCTCACCGGGATGCCGCCCGGAAAGCGACTCGGGGCCGAGGATGCGCAGCTCGGGATGCAGGCGGTCGAGAGCATCAGTGAGGTTGGCTGGTGTCCAGTGCGGCATGGTCTTCTAAATCCGGCGGAGATTGACGCTCTCTTGGAGTGCAACCAGTTCACTGGCAAGTGCGTTTTGTTTCGAAACTGTTCGCGTGAGCGGGGGCGGTAAGGCGGGGAGGGGCCAAGGCGAAGTAATGTCGCATTGACCCTTACGTACACGTAAGATATTCTTGTCCCTCACACCGCCCTGCCGGAATTTGCGCCGTGGCGCGTCGCGCTTCGGCTCGACAATCCGGTTGGGTTTTGTCAAGGAGGAAGGCGGAACGTATCGCCTGGCGAGGAATGAGCAATGAGCACCGAGATAGAACTGCCTGAACGCGAAAGCATGGAATTCGATGTCGTGATCGTCGGCGCAGGACCTGCCGGTCTCTCGGCGGCGATCCGGCTGAAGCAGGTCAATCCGGATCTCACCGTCGTCGTCTTGGAAAAGGGCGCGGAAGTAGGCGCGCATATCCTCTCCGGTGCCGTGGTTGATCCCATCGGCGTCGACAAGCTGATCCCCGGCTGGCGCGAAGAGGCCGACCACCCGTTCAAGACTGAAGTCATGGACGACCAGTTCCTGTTCCTGGGGCCTGCCGGTTCCGTGCGCCTGCCGAATTTCCTGATGCCGCCGCTGATGAGCAACCACGGCAACTACATCGTCTCGCTCGGCAATGTCTGTCGTTGGCTGGGCGCCCATGCGGAAGCGCTCGGCGTCGAGATCTATCCCGGCTTTGCAGCCTCCGAAGTGCTCTACAATGAAGAGGGTGCCGTGATCGGGGTTGCGACCGGCGACATGGGCATCGAGAAGAATGGCGAGCCGGGTCCGGCCTATACCCGCGGCATGGAACTGCTCGGCAAATACGTGCTGATTTCGGAAGGCGTGCGCGGCTCGCTCGCCAAGCAGCTGATCGCCAAGTTCGATCTGTCGCGCGAAAGCGATGTGCAGAAGTATGGCATCGGCCTGAAGGAGCTGTGGCAGGTGAAGCCCGAGCATCACAAGCCCGGTCTCGTGCAGCACTCCTTCGGCTGGCCGCTCGGCATGAAGACCGGTGGCGGCTCGTTCCTGTACCATCTCGAAGACAACATGGTCGCCGTCGGCTTCGTCGTGCACCTGAACTACAAGAACCCCTATCTCTACCCCTTCGAGGAATTCCAGCGCTTCAAGACCCATCCGGCGATTGCCAAGACCTTTGAGGGCGGCAAGCGCCTCTCCTATGGCGCCCGCGCCATCACCGAAGGCGGCTACCAGTCGGTGCCGAAACTCTCGTTCCCGGGCGGCGCGCTGATCGGCTGTTCCGCCGGTCTCGTCAACGTTCCCCGCATCAAGGGCAGCCACAATGCGGTGCTCTCGGGTATGCTGGCGGCTGAAAAGATCGCCGAGGCGATCGCGGCGGGTCGCGCCAATGACGAGCCGATCGAGATCGAGAACGAATGGCGCTCCACCGATATCGGCAAGGACCTGAAGCGCGTGCGCAACGTCAAGCCGCTGTGGTCGAAGCTTGGAACGGCGCTCGGCGTCGGCCTCGGTGGTCTCGACATGTGGACCAACCAGCTCTTCGGCTTCTCCTTCTTCGGCACGCTGAAGCATGGCAAGACCGATGCGGCGTCACTTGAGCCGGCGGCGAACCACAAGCCGATCGCCTATCCGAAGCCCGATGGCGTGCTGACCTTCGACCGCCTGTCCTCGGTCTTCCTGTCCAACACCAATCACGAGGAAGACCAGCCGGTTCACCTCAAGGTTAAGGACATGGATCTGCAGAAGCGCTCCGAGCTCGGCATCTATGCCGGCCCGTCCACGCGTTACTGTCCGGCCGGCGTCTACGAATGGGTGGAAAAGGATGGCGAGGAAACCTTCGTCATCAACGCGCAGAACTGCGTTCACTGCAAGACCTGCGACATCAAGGACCCGAACCAGAACATCACCTGGGTTCCGCCACAAGGCGGCGAAGGACCGGTCTATCCGAACATGTAAATGTTCGGGGGGCCGGGCCGCACGAACCGCCGGGGGAGTTGCCGGTGACGTGCGGCCAATCGGAGCTTGTGACACCAGTGGATGTCAAGACCGGACAAAATAGCGTAATGTCTTCAGGCGAACCGGATATGGCACGAGACCTGAAAGGTGTAGCTGGCGTGAAAAGAGATTTGTTCGGCAGACGGTTCAGGAGTTGGGTGGCAGCATACCCCCGCCCTCGAATGCGTTTCCTCCCGCTGGCCACGGCGGCTATCAGCGGCCTTCTGGTAATCCTCCCCGCGCAGACGACCACCGCCCAGGGGCAATGCCGTGAGGACCCAGGCCCTTCCGTCGACTGGAGCGGCTGCACGAAGCGTATCCTCATGCTCGGGGGCAGCAATCTCGACGGGGCCAATCTCTCCAATGCCGATTTCAGCGGGACCGACCTGACCGGCAGCAGCATGAAGGGTGCGAACGTCACCAAGGCCAACCTCGTGCGGACCTCGCTTGCGCAGTCAGATCTCACGGGGGCCGATTTCGACAAGGCGGAAGGCTATCGGAGCGACTTCCCAGCCGTGAAGGCAATGGGGGCGAGCTTCGTGGCAGCCGAACTCCAGCGCTCTGATTTCAGCAGCGCCGATCTGCGCGACGCCGATTTCACCAAGGCGGAGCTTGGCCGGGCAGTCTTCTCGGGAGCGACCTTGGAAGACACCCATTTCTCCATGGCGAATCTGTCGCGCGCTCAGTTTAACAAGGCAAGTTTTGCCGGGGCCGTCGACTTCACGGATGCCTTCATGTTTCTGACGCGCATCGAGGGCGTGGATCTGACGCAGGCGAAAGGTCTGAAGCAGGCGCAGATCGATCTTTCCTGCGGTGACGACACGACCAAGCTGCCTGAGGGTTTGACGGCACCCTCCAATTGGCCCTGTCCGGACGAATAGCGTCCGATTGAGGGCGGTTAGATATTCATTAACCATAATGTCCGTAAGTTGCGCGTGATTTAGATATCACCACAACAAGGACACATTCATGTCGATCTCCCGCCGCGGCCTTCTGATCGGCCTGCCGCTTCTTCTGGCCGGTTGCCAGTCCATGCCCAGCCAACAGGCGATGTATGGCGATCTACCGGATGAGCCGCATCCCCTGAAGAAGGTCCCGCTGGACCAGATCAAGCCGGAACTGCGCCGCCAGCAGGTGGCCTATGAGACCAGCCATGCCGCCGGCACGGTGGTCGTCGATACGCCGGCCCGGCGGCTCTATTACGTGCTGGGTGATGGCCAGGCGATGCGCTATGGCATCGGTGTCGGCCGCAATGGTTATGCGCTGGCCGGCAATGCCTATGTTGGCCGCAAGGCCGAATGGCCGACCTGGACGCCGACGCCCAACATGATCCGCCGCGATCCGCAAAAGAACCTGAAATATGCCGGCGGCCTGCCGGGTGGTCCGAACAATCCGCTCGGCGCCCGCGCCATGTATCTCTACCGTGGCGGCAACGACACCATGTTCCGCCTGCACGGCACCAACCAGCCCTGGTCGATCGGCCAGGCCATGTCGTCGGGCTGCGTGCGCATGATGAACCATGATGTCATCGATCTCTACGAGCGCGTGAAGGTCGGTACCAAGGTCGTCGTGATGCAGGCCTGAGACGGCTTGGCATTCCCAGCAAAAATGGCGCTTCCCGTGAGGGGGCGCCATTTTCTTTTGATCAAGCAGTGGCTGCAGGTCAGTCCGCAAACCCTTCCAGAACGACCTTGCCGCGCATGCGGCTGCTCTCGACCAGGGCATGCGCCTTCATCAGGTTGGCCGCATTGATCGGCCCGAGCACGCTGTCCAGCGTCGTGCGGATCTTGCCGGCGTCGATCAGCTGGGCAACGTGATTGAGCAGGTTGTGCTGTTCGATCATGTCAGGCGTCTCGAACATCGGCCGCGAGAACATCAATTCCCAATGCAGCGAGACCGCCTTGCCCTTGAAGGCCATGATGTCGAAACCTTCGGGGAAATCGTCGATCAGGCAGATGCGGCCGGCCGGCGCGATAAGCGCGGCCAGGTCGAGGCGGTGCTGTACGCTGTGGGTGACGGAGAAGACGAAGCCCGGCGCGCCGATGCCGAGCGCGGCATATTCGGGGGCGAGCGGCTTCGAATGGTCGATGATGTGATCGGCGCCCAGCGACCTGGCCCAGTCGGCGGTCTCCGGTCGGGAGGCCGTCGCGACCACCGTGTAGTCGGTGAGCTGCTTGACGAGCTGGATCGCGATCGAGCCCACACCGCCCGCACCGCCAGTAATCAGCACGACGGGGGCAGCACCCGGCACGGGCAGGTCAAGCCGCAGCCGGTGGAAGAGCGCCTCATAGGCGGTGATGGCGGTGAGTGGCAAGGCCGCCGCTTCGGCGAAGGAGAGGCTCTTCGGCTTTGTGCCGACGATGCGCTCGTCGACCAGATGAAATTCCGAATTGGTCCCCGGCCGGCCGATGGCGCCGGCATAATAGACTTCGTCGCCCGGTTTGAAGAGGGTCACATCCGGTCCGATTGCCTTGACGATACCAGCGGCATCATAGCCAAGAATCCGGGCCTCCCCTTCGGCCGGTGTGAAACTGCGTCGAACCTTGGTGTCGACCGGATTGACGGAGACGGCCTTGACCTCGACGAGCAGGTCACGCCCGCGCGCTTGCGGCACGGGCAGATCGAGGTCGACGAGAGCGGTGGGCGAGGTGAGGGGCTGGGGGGCGTGAAAGCCGACGGCGCGCATGGGGTTCTCCTGTGAGGTTTGCACGCATCCCATTAAGGCGCTAGGATCGCACTTCGCAAGAATGCACATTTTGTGTCTGTAGTCACAAATTGATCCCTCAGTATCAAAAAGGATACCAAGGATGTCGAAACCTCGCGCCAAGATGACCAATGCTTTTCCAGGCTGTCCCGTGGAGACGACGTTGAGCTTTCTCGACGGCAAGTGGAAGGGTGTGATCCTGTATCATCTTGTGATGGACGGCACCTTGCGATTCAGCGAATTGCGCCGGCGGCTGCAGGCGGTGACGCAACGCATGCTGACCAAGCAGTTGCGCGAACTGGAGGAGCACGGGCTGGTGACGCGGACCGTCTATCCGGTTGTTCCACCCCGGGTCGAATACGCGCTCACGCCGCTCGGCCAGAGCCTGCGGCCCGTCATCCTCGTGCTGGAGCAATGGGGCAGTCGGCATGTCGAATGCCATGACGGCAAGCGGACAGTGATCGAACCAGGCAGCCTCGTGGAAGAAGCCTCAGCGGCCTGACGACCGCGTTTCCAGTGCGACCGAAATCAGGAAGATGACGAGGCCGAAGGCCGAGAGAACCGCGCCGACATAGCCCGTCGCACCATAACCGTAGCCGGCGGCAATCACGATGCCACCGAGCCAGGCACCGAGCGCATTGGCGAGGTTGAAGGCCGAGTGGATTGTGGCAGCCGCGAGCGTTTTCGCCTCTGCGGCAACATCCATGATCCGCGTCTGCACAGCCGGGCAGGCGGCAAAGCCGCAGCCGGTGAGGAAGACGCAGACGCACAGCATGACCGGATTATGTGCGGTGAGCGAAAAGACGCTCATCAGCGCGATGTTGAAGGCGAGCATGCCGCCGATCGTGCCGTTGAGCGAATAATCCGCCATGCGGCTGCCGACGATATTGCCGACATTCATGCCAATGCCAAAGAGGGCCAGCACGACGGCGACCATGCTGGCCGGCATGCCAGCCGTATCGGTGACAGTCTTGGCGATATAGCTGAAGATGGCGAACATGCCGCCGAAGCCGACTGCGGCCACAGCCATGGACAACCATACCTGCAACCGGCCAAAGGCAGACAGCTCACGCAACATGCTGGCACCTTCCACCACCTTGTCCTTCGGCAGATAGATGGCGATGAGTGCGACGGCCAGCGCCCCGATGGCCGCCACCAGCAGAAAGGCGGCGCGCCAGTCCATCAACTGGCCGAGGAAGGTCGCGATAGGCGTGCCGATCAGGGTGGCAATGGTGAGCCCCAGCATGACGCGCCCGACAGCCCGCACGCGTCGATGCGGCGGCGCCATGGAGGAGGCGACGAGCGCCGCAACGCCGAAATAGGCGCCATGCGGCAGGCCGGTGATGAACCGCAACGCCGTAAAACTGAGGTAACCTGGGGCGAGCGCGCTGGCGAAATTACCGAGCGCGAAGATCCCCATCAACAGGAGGAGCAACGTCTTGCGCGGCAGCTTGGCGGCGAGCGCGGCGATAATGGGCGCCCCCAGCACGACGCCGAGCGCATAGGCCGAGATCACATGACCGGCCTGGGGCACGCTGACGCCATAGGTGGTTGCCACCTCCGGCAGAAGCCCCATGATGACGAACTCGCCGGTGCCGATGCCGAAACCACCGGCAGCGAGCGCGATTTCGATCAGGAGGATCGCGGTGGCGCTGAGGCCTCCCGCATGGCTGGCATGGTCAGGCCGGCTGTCGATGGCAGTGATGTCGGTCATGAAAACACCAGGGGCGCCGAGACAACCGGCGCAAAATTGCTTCAGAGGAAGCCATGATGGGGAAATCGGTGCGGACACCGGATGGCAAATGTAATTGTTGTTTATCATGCCAATGTGCGTTGCAGCAAAGGCTTTTGCGCGGCGCGCCGAATTTTGCTCGCTCTTGAATTCGGGCCTTCGACTGTCGATCTGAAGGGCAGCAGAAACTTTTGACAAGGCTGTACGTTGTGACCCCGTTGGCCCCAGGCTTTTAAGGAATTCCATGAAGATCAAGGCGGTACTCAATCGCGACGGCGGGACCTTCAAGACCACCGACATGCAGGCTTATTGCGCCAGCGCCACGGAGGCGTTTGCAAGGCAAGGCCATGAACTCGATTGCGCGGTGGTATCAGGCGACGAAATCGTCGACGAACTTCAAAAGGCTGTCGAAACTCCAGGCGTCGAGGCGGTTGTCGCTGGCGGTGGCGATGGCACCATTTCAGCCGCAGCCGGCATCGCCTGGAAGGCCGGACTGCCGCTTGGTGTCGTTCCGGCCGGCACCATGAACCTCTTCGCCCGCTCGCTGAAGCTTCCGCTCGACATCTGGAAGGTGCTCGACGTGCTGGCGGAAGGCCAGGTGGCCTCGGTCGACATCGCGACGGCCAATGGCCGCCCCTTCGTGCACCAATTCTCCGCCGGGCTGCATGCCCGGATGGTGCGCATGCGCAATCAGATGAATTTTGCCTCGCGTATCGGCAAGATCAGGGCAAGCACCAGTGCCGCCTTCGGCGTCATGCTCGATCCGCCGCGCTTCGAGGTGATCTTCGATATCGACGGCGACGGCCGCAGCGATGAAAGGCCGGTCTCGGCGATCTCAGTCTCGAACAATCCGCTTGGCAACAATTCGCTGTTCTTCGCCGACCGTGTCGACACCGGCAAACTGGGCGTCTATCTCGCCGACCCGCTGGAGCCGACCGGAGTGGGCGTGCTGGCCTTCGACATTCTGCGTGGTCGTTTCAAGGAAAACGAGGCGGTGACCGCCTCGACCGCGGAGAAGGTACATCTGCATTTCCCCAAGCATCGCAAGGGCGCGGCTTGCGTCCTCGATGGTGAGCTGTTGCGCATGCCGGCGGATGTCGAGCTGAAGATCCATCCAGGTGAGTTGAAGGTGCTGGTGCCACCGCCCCAGCCGGCGGCATGAATGAAAACGGCGCCCGATGAGGCGCCGTTCTTGTTTCTGGTTTTGCGCCCCTCAGTGGCTGAAGGCTGCTGCAATCAGGGCCTTGGTGTAATCCTCCGCCGGACGATCGAAGATCGCCTCGGTGTCGCCCTGTTCGACGATCTTGCCGTTCTGCATCACCACCACATGGTCCGACATCGCCCGGATCACCGACAGGTCGTGGCTGATAAAGACGTAGGACAGGCCGTAGCGGTCCTGCAGATCGCGAAGCAGTTCGATCACCTGGCGCTGCACCGAACGGTCAAGGGCCGAGGTTGGCTCGTCGAGGATGACCACCTTTGGCTTCAGGATGATCGAGCGCGCGATTGCGATACGCTGCCGCTGGCCGCCGGAGAATTCATGCGGATAGCGGTTGCGGGCTGCCGGATCGAGGCCGACTTCCCTCAGGGCTGCGATGGCCCGCTGGTCGCGTTCGGCACGGGAGAGTTGCGGCTCGTGGACGTAGAGCCCTTCGGTGATGATTTCGCCCACCGTCTGGCGCGGCGAGAGCGAACCATAGGGGTCCTGGAAGACGAGCTGCATCTGCTTTCGGAACGGCCGCATGCCGGCTCGGTCCAGCGCGGTAATGTCATTCGTCTCGAAGCGAAACGCGCCATCGGCGGCGACCAGCTTCAGCAGTGCGCGGCCGAGCGTCGACTTGCCCGAACCGGATTCACCGACGATGCCAATGGTCTGGCCCTGGCGCAGGCGGATGCTGACTTTGTCGACAGCGCGGAACGTGCGGTTTGGCTTCAGGAAGCCGCCGCTGCCGATGTCGAAATCGACGGTAACATTGCGCCCTTCCAGGACGACAGGCGCATCTTCGGCCGGCGGTGCCTTGGACCCCGATGGTTCGGCAGCGAGCAGCATCTTGGTATAGTCATGCTGCGCATTGCCGAAGATGTCGTCGCGCGTGCCCTGTTCGACGATCTCGCCCTTGCGCATGACGGCGACACGATCGGCGACGTGTTTGACGACGCCGAGGTCGTGGGTAATCAGCACGATTGCCATGCCGAAGCGCTTTTGCAGGTCGGCGAGCAGTGTCAGGATCTGCGCCTGGATGGTGACGTCGAGCGCCGTTGTCGGCTCGTCGGCGATCAGCACGTCGGGTTCGTTGGCCAAGGCCATGGCGATCATCACGCGCTGGCGCTGGCCGCCGGACATTTCATGCGGATAGCTGTCGATGCGGCGTTCCGGGTCAGGGATGCCGACGAGCTTCAAGAGTTCCAGCACGCGCGCGCGCGCCGCCGTCTTGCTTAATCCCCGATGATGGATCAGCGGCTCTGATATCTGCCGCCCGATCCGGTAGAGCGGATCGAGCGAGGTCATCGGCTCCTGGAAGATCATGGTGATCTTCGAGCCGCGCACCGTGTTGAGGGTCGAGAGCGGCTGGCCGACGAGGTTGGTGCCGCCATACATGGCGGTTCCCGTGACGCTGCCGTTCTTGGCGAGCAGGCCCATGATGCCCATCATCGTCTGGCTCTTGCCCGAGCCGGATTCGCCGACGATGGCAAGCGTCTCGCCCTTCTTGACGTCGAAGCTGATGCCCTTGACCGCTTCGACGGTGCCATCGGGCGTCTGGAAGGTGACCTTGAGGTCGTTGACGGTGAGGACCGGTGTCATTTTGGAGGTCTCCATCTCAGCGATCCTTCGGGTCGAGCGCGTCACGCAGGCCGTCGCCAACGAAGTTCAGCGAAAACAGCGTTGCGACGAAGAAGATCGACGGGAAGATCAAGAGCCATGGGGCGCTCTGCATGTTGGCCGCCCCTTCCGAGATCAGCGTGCCCCAGCTCGCAAGCGGCGCCTGGACGCCAAGGCCGAGGAAGGACAGGAAGCTTTCGGTCAGGATCACCTGAGGCACGACGACCGTGACGAAGACTATGACCGGCCCGATGGTGTTCGGGATGATGTGGCGGCGGATGATCTGCCAGTCGGTTAGGCCGAGCGCCTCCGCAGCACCCACGAATTCCCGGCGCTTGAGGGAGAGTGTCTGGCCGCGCACGATGCGGGCCATTTCCAGCCATTGCACAGCCCCGATCACAACGAAGATCAGCACCACCGATCGCCCGAAGAAGACGACGAGCACCACGACAAGGAAGACGAAGGGCAGCGAATAGAGGATCTCCACGAAGCGCATCATCACATTGTCGATGCGGCCGCCGAGATAGCCGGAGGTTGCCCCATAGATGACGCCGATGCCGAGCGAGACGAGGCTGGCGGCGAGGCCCACGGCAATCGAGATCTGTCCGCCGAGCATGACGCGCACGAGCAGATCGCGGCCATTGGTGTCGGTACCAAAAGGGAAGGTGACCTGGTCCACCTGGCCGCTGATCGTCATCGAACGCTCATCGGCGGCAGTCTTGACCACCTCGGTGTTCCGGAACTCGTTGTTGCGGTCGAAATAGCGGATCGCCCGGGCGTCGATGGCCTTTTCCGAACTGATGACGGCCGTGAACGTGCCGCTCTCGACGGAGAAGCTGTCGAGGTTGACGCGCGCGCGCTTGGCGATACCCTCCGCCACGTCCTGCAGGGATTGCGGGTCGGGTCGCGGCGTCAGGCTCGGCGGCACGGTGACGTAGGAGGAGAACACCTGATCATAGGCATGCGGCACGAAGAACGGGCCGACATAGGAGAACAGGGCGATGAACAGCAGCATGACGCAGCCGGCCATGGCGGCCTTGTTGCGCTTGAAGCGCATCATCGCGAGTTGGGTCAGGCTGCGGCCGGCAACCTCGCCGGTCTGAACGGAGATATCAGTCATTGCGAACCCTCGGATCGAGCAGGCCGTAGGCGATATCGACGAGCAGGTTGAAGAGGATCACGAACACGGCGACGAGAATGACGGTGCCCATGACAAGGGGATAGTCGCGGTTGAGCGCGCCGAGCACGAAGTAGCGACCAACGCCCGGAATGGTGAAGATCGTTTCGATCACGGCCGAGCCGGTGAGCAGCGCTGCGGCGCAAGGTGCGAGATAGGAGACGACAGGCAGCATGGCGCCACGCAGTGCATGGGTGATCACCACGACGCGTGGCGGCAGGCCATAGGCGCGTGCTGTGCGGATATGATCGGTGTGAAGCGCCTCGATCATGGCCCCTCGCGTCAGGCGCGCGAAGACGGCGAGCTGCGGCAAAGCGAGGGCGACGACCGGCAGGAGCAGGAAGCGGAAAGATCCGTCGCCCCAGCTTCCGGCCGGCAGCCAGGAGAGAAGCACGGCGAAGATGAGCGTCAGCACCGGGCCGACGACGAAGTTCGGAACGGTGACGCCGATCGTCGCGAAAGACATCAGGATGAAGTCGATGATGCCGTTCTGGCGGAGAGCCGCGATCGTGCCGAGTGCGACGCCGCCAATCAGCGCGAGCAGGATGGCATAGGCGCCAAGTTCGACGGAATAGGGCAGGGCCTTTCCGATCAGTTCGGAAACGCTGTTATCCTTGTAGATGAAGCTCGGACCGAGATCGCCGGTCAGCGCATTGCCCAGATAGCTCAGATACTGGCTGAAGAGAGGCTGATCGAGCTTGTAGGTGGCCATGATGTTGGCCATCGTCTGGGGCGGCAGCGGGCGCTCGAGATTGAAGGGGCCGCCGGGCGCAAACCGCATCAGGAAGAACGAAATGGTGACGACGATGAAGATCGTCGGGACGGCACTCATCAGCCGCCGCAGCACGAAGGAAATCATGTCCTGCTCCTAAAAGGAACGACGCGCGGCAGGACCGTGCGTCGTTCCATCTTGATTGACCCGGATTACTCGGCGACGCTCAGGAAGCGGCTGAGGTGCTGGTTTGCAGCATTGTCGTGCCAGCCCTGGACGCGGTTGGAGACGAGCCACAGGTCGGCCTGGGTCAGGAAGGGAGCAATCGGCTGATCGCGCATCAGGATGGCTTCGGCGTCATGCAGGATCTTGTTGCGGGCATCCGCATCGGTTTCCGCATAAGACTTCGCCATCAGGGCGTCGAATTCCGGATTGTTGTACTTGCCGTAGTTGAAGGTCTTGTTGGTCGAGACGTTCAGCGCCAGGAAGTTCTCGGCATCGGCATAGTCGGCAACCCAGCCTGCGCGTGCGACGTTGAATGCGCCGCCTTCCTGCAGGTAGGCATAGTGCGAGGCCACGTCGAGATTGGTCATGGTGACCTTGGCACCAAAGGTGTTCTTCCACATGTCGGCAACCGCCGTCGCCACGCGCTCGTGGTTCGGGTTGGTGTTGTAGCGGATCTCGATGTTGAGCGGCTTGCCACCTTCACCATAGCCGGCTTCCTTCATCAGTTCGACGGCCTTGTCTTCGCGGTCGAGCTGCGACATCTCGGCGAAGTCGGCGCGGGCCGGCTCATAGCTGCCGATGCCCGGAGGGGTCAGCGAATAGGCTGGGATCTGCGAACCGGAGTAGATTTCCTGGGCCAGGAAGTCACGGTCGACAGCCATGGAAAGGGCCTGACGGACGCGAACGTCGTTGAAGGGCTCCTGGCGATTGTCAAAGACGTAGTAATAGGTCGCGGTCGTCGGCGAGACGTGGACCTGCTCGCCATAGCTTTCCTTCAGGCGGTCGATCTGGTCGGCCGAGAAGTTGTAGGCGAGGTCCATTTCCTTGGCTTCAAAGCGGCGAACGGAAGCGGCCTGGTCGTCGATCGGGTAGAAGATGACCTTGTCGATCTTGGTGTTGGCGGCATCCCAGTGGTTTTCGTTCTTGACGACCACGAGGTTGTCGTTCGGCACATGGCTTTCGAGCTTATAGGCGCCGTTGGAGACCATCACGCCCGGCTTGACGAAATCGGCACCGGCCTTTTCGAAGTTGGCCTTGGAGAGCGGAAGTGCCGTCTGGTGCGCCAGAAGCTCTGCGAAGAACGGGGTCGGGCGCTCAAGCGTGATCTCAAGCGTCTTGGCATCGACGGCCTTTACACCGAGCTGATCGACGGGAACCTCACCCTTGTTCACCTTTTCGGCGTTCATGATCGGATAGAGGATCGAGGCATATTCAGCGGCGGTCTTCGGATCTTCTGCGCGCTGATAGGAGAAGACAAAGTCTTCTGCCGTCACCGGCGATCCATCGGACCACTTGGCGTTTTCGCGGATCTTGAAGGTGTAGACGGTGCCGTCTTCGGAGATGTCCCAGCTTTCTGCGGCGCCGGGCACGATTTCGCCCTTGGCGTCATAGATCGTCAGACCTTCGTAAAGGTCTTTCAGGATGAATTCCTCGATGTTGATCGAGGTGTGGTGCTGGTCGAGCGTCTGGGGCTCGCCGGAATTCCCGCGATGAAGGACGGCTTCGGCGAGCGCCTGGCTGGCGCCCGTCAGCAGCGATCCGAGCAGCAGGGCCGTGCCGAGAAGTCGGCGTGTCTGGATTGTCATGACTGTTCTCCCAGTTACGTTTACGAAAACGGGAGAGAAGAGCATTCACTTGGCGGTGGCAAGTCGGTTTGTGGTCCGCTACCCCACTTTTCGGGGGCTTTTGCGGGGCGGGCCTGTGACTTGGTTCGAAGATTTCGTGTGACGGCTTCATGACGAAATATTATTAGCGCGTCACTGGATGGCTCAAATGCGACGGGCGGTGCTGGTGCACCGCCCGCCAGGGCATCACGAGGTGTGCGGCGTGCATCAGATCCGCGGCAGATAGGTCTGGTAATCGAAGCTCGATACGGTGCGCAGATAGGCCATGGCTTCCTTGCGCTTGGTCTCGCCATAGATGCGCTGATACTCGGCGCCGAAGATGTCCTTGATGAAGGCCGAGCCGCGGAACCGCTCGACGGCGGTCAGGAAGTCATAGGTCAGCATATCGGGATTTTCTGGCGCGCTGTCGGGCGTCGTGACCGGACCCGGATCGAGGTCTTCGTCGAGCCCAAGCAGGATGCCGCCGAGGATGGCGGCGAGGAGCAGATGCGGATTGGCGTCAGCACCGGCGACGCGGTGTTCGATGCGGGCGGCGGGACCTTCACTGTCCGGGATGCGGATCGCGGTGCCGCGATTGCCAAAACCCCAGTCGATCTTGTCGGGCGCAAACGAGCCCGGCTGGAAGCGGCGATAGGAATTGGCAAAGGGTGCGAAGATCAGCTGCGCATCCTGCATGCTCTTCAGCATGCCGGCGGTGATCGATTTCAGCTTCACCGGATCGCCACCCTTGGCGTCCAGGATGTTCTTGCCGTCCTTGTCGATGATCGAGGCATGCACATGCAGGCCCGAGCCGGCATGGTCGCCGTAAGGCTTGGCCATGCAGGTGGCCTTGAAGCCGTGGCGGCGGGCGGCGAAATCGACGACGCGCTTGAGGTAAATGCAGTCATCGGCCGCCGAGACCGCGTTCGGCTTGTGCAGCAGGTTGACCTCGAACTGGCCGGGGCCGAATTCGGCGGTCGTCGCATCCGCCGGCAGGCCCATCTGGTCGCAATATTCGCGCACCGTATCGAGGAAGTCTTCCATCGCGGCAGTGGCGCGCATGTCGTAGAGCTGGTAGCCCTCGACTTCGCCATTCATGACCAGCGCCTTCGGCGGCATCGGCACGCCGGTCTCGCGGAAATCCGGTTCCATCACGTAGAATTCGAGTTCGGTGGCAACGACAGGCGTCAGGCCCTTTTCCTCGAACCGCTTCAGCACGTTTGCAAGGATGGCGCGCGGGCAGACGTAATGCGGCTCACCATCAAGCGTATGCATGGTGGCGAGCACCTGCTTGGAGCCTTCAGGCCCCCAGGGAAGCGTCGTCAGGGAGTTCTTGTCCGGCGTGCAGATGCCGTCGGGGTCTCCGAGCGTCAGCGAGATCTTGGTGATGTCGTCATTGTCGTCGCCCCAGATGTCGAGCGATTGCGTCGAGGCCGGCAGCCGCACCGTGTTCTTCCAGACCTTGTCCTCGGCTTTCAGCGGGATCATCTTGCCGCGCAGGTCACCGTTCATGCCGACGAGCAGCACTTCGATGCGCGCGGAAGGATCGGCTGCAGGGAAATCGGCGGCCTCGGTCGATGCTGTCATGGAAAGAACTCTCGTTGGCATTTTGAGGGCGGTTTTGGCCGGAGGAACGCGGCGATCGGTGCCTTGCCAAACGCGTTTTGGAAGGTCATGTTCGTAGCCGATAAAGTTCCGCCTTTCAATGCGGGGGCAGCCGGCGGCGAGGACCATGTTTGGCCTCGACCGGACGCGTCGCGCCCCCGACGAGGATCAGACCCATGAACAAGCCGCTTTCCGCCGTTTCCAATCTCGGTGCCATCGATGCTGCGCATCACCTGCATCCCTTCTCCAACATGAAGAAGCTGAATGCCGACGGCACCAAGATCATCAGCCGGGCGGAGGGCGTGCATATCTGGGATTCGACGGGCAAGAAGTATCTCGACGCCTTTGCGGGTCTTTGGTGCGTCAATGTCGGCTACGGCCGCAAGTCGATCGCCGATGCGGCCTATACCCAGATGCAGGAACTGCCCTATTACAACACCTTCTTCGGCACCACGACGCCGCCGACCACGCTGCTCGCCCAGAAGGTGGCGGAAAAGGCCGGCCCGACGCTGAACCACGTCTTCTTCAGCAATTCCGGCTCGGAAGCATCGGATACCTGGTTCCGCATGGCACGTGTCTACTGGAAGGCGCTTGGCCATCCGACCAAGACCATGATCATCTCCCGCAAGAACGGTTATCACGGTTCGACCGTCGCCGGCGCCTCGCTCGGCGGCATGAAATGGATGCATGAGCAGGGCAACCTGCCGATCGAGGGCATTCACCACATTAACCAGCCCTACTGGTTTGCCGAAGGTGGTGACCTCACGCCGGAAGAGTTCGGCCTGAAGATCGCCTGTGAGCTGGAAGAGAAGATCATCGAACTCGGCGAAGAAAATGTCGCGGCCTTCGTCGCCGAACCGATCCAGGGGGCAGGAGGCGTCATCGTGCCGCCTTCGACCTATTGGCCGGAGATCAAGCGCATCTGCGCCAAATACCAGATCCTGCTCGTTGCCGACGAAGTCATCTGCGGCTTCGGACGGCTTGGCACCTGGTTCGGCCATCAGCATTTCGATTTCACTCCTGATCTTGCACCCATCGCCAAGGGTCTGTCGTCGGGCTATCTGCCGATCGGCGGCGTGCTGGTCTCGGACCGTGTGGCCGAAGTCATGATCGAAAAGGTTGGCGATTTCGCCCATGGCTATACCTACTCCGGCCATCCGGTGGCAGCGGCCGCCGCACTCGAAAACATCCGCATCATCGAGGAAGAGGGCTTGGTCGAGCGCGTCCGCGACGATGTCGGCCCTTATCTCGCCCAGGCACTCGCGTCGCTTGCCGATCACGAGCTGGTTGGCGAAGCCGTCAGCGTCGGCCTGATGGGTGCCGTCCAGATCACCGCCGACAAGGCGACCCGCCGCCGCTTCCTGAAGCCCGATGATACGGGCACGGCTGTCCGCAACCAGTGCGTCAACGCCGGCGTCGTGCTGCGCGCCACCGGCGACCGCATGCTCTTTTCACCACCGCTGATCATCTCGCGCGCCGAGATCGACCAGGCGGTGGACACGCTGCGGGCAGGGCTGGACTGGCTGAAGGACAATCGCGGCGAGGGGTGAACGGCACGGTCTATCTCTGGCGCCCGACGTTGCATGGTGATATATATGTACGATATCACTTGGAGCATGGCATGCGCACATTGGTGGACATTCCCGAAGCTGACATAGATGCATTGGACCGGATCGCTGCCGAAAAGCAGGTGTCGCGTGCTTCGCTGATCAGGGAAGCCGTGGGGGAGCTGCTGGATCGACACAAGGAAGATGTGGTCCTCAGCGGCTTCGGGCTGTGGGCCGGGTCAGAGGCTGAAGATGGCCTCGTTCTTCAGCGTAAACTTCGCGCCGAATGGTGAAGGTCCTCTTCGACACGAACATCGTGATCGACGTGCTGAAGGGCCTTCCTCCTGCAAGGGAGGTGCTGAGCAATTATCCGGAGCGGGCAGTCAGCATCATCAGCTGGATTGAAGTCATGGTCGGCACGCCCACAGCGCTCACTGACTCTACCCGAGATTTTCTGCGGGGGTTCGAACTGATTGGCCTTACAGAAGGCGTTGCCGATCAGGCCGTCATTGTAAGGCAGGTCCACAGGCTCAAACTGCCTGACGCAGTCATATGGGCCACCGCTAAGGTGAATGGACTGAGCTTGCTGACGCGAGACATCAAAGGCTTTCCGCGTCAGCATCCCGATATTATCGTGCCTTACGAACTTTGATGTGCGGGCAGTTCATCGCCCTCACGGCATGAATTGCCCACCATTCACATCGATCGTCTGGCCGGTGATATAGCCCGACAGCATCTCTGACGCCAGAAAGAGATAGGCGCCGACACAGTCCTGCGGCGTGCCGGTGCGCTTCAAGGGCACGCTGCCGGCCACCTGGTCGAGCTGGCCGGGAAGGGCGTACTTGTCCTGGAACGGTGTGGTGATCACGCCCGGCGCCACCGCATTGACCCGGATATTGTATTTCCCGAATTCCAGCGCCATGCCCTTCGTCACCGCACCGACGAAGGCCTTGGACGAACCGTAGACGCCCGAGCCCGCCGTGCCGCCGGTTCGGGCGGCGACCGAGGTGGTGTTGATGACGAAGCCGCCTTGGACCTTCAAGTGTGCGATTGCGGCCTGCGTGGTTGACAACACCGAGCGGGCGTTCACATCCATCACCTTGTCATATTGCGCGTCGGTCATGTCCTCGTAGAGGACGCGGGCGATCATGCTGCCAGCATTGTTGATCACACCGTCCAGCCGACCGAAGGTTTTCGCCACATGGGCGACCGCCTCGGCCATGGCGTCCGACGAGGCGGCATCGGCCTTGACCAGCACGACGCTGCCGCCGGCGGCCTCGATATCCTGGGCAATCGCATGGGCAGCCTCGCTGTTGGAATTGTAGTGCAGCCCGATCAGCGCGCCCTGGGCCGCGAATGCACGGGCCAGCGCCTCGCCGATGCCGCTTGAGGCGCCGGTGATGAGAACGGCCTTGCCGGCGAGATCGGGGATCGTGAGCGTGTTGGTCATGGTGAAACTCCTCCTGCTGTCGGACAAGGTTAGACCGGTCCTGCGATCAATTGGCAAGGCCGGTCTTATCAGTGTCGGTTCAGGATGACCTAGCGCGTTCCCGGCGAATTCCGACTCGCCATCAATGCTTTATCGCGTTGTCTTCAAGCAATAGCGGACGCGAAACCGCTTCGCACACTTGCTGGAAACGCTCCGAAGACGCCCCGGGATCTATCCAGAACCTCGGGGCAGTCTCTTAGATCGCGGGCACGGCTGGAGTTTTCCGGCCGTATTTCGCATAGGCCCAGACGAGCGCTGCGACGCCCACAAGCAGTGCAATCGACAGCAGGGGCCGCACGGCAAACCAGCCAATGGCAATGACCGTCACACCCACGGCCAGCGCCAGGATGAAGGATACCAGACCCGTCCCGAAGGCAATCAGTGAACCGACGAATGGGATAACGTCACCGATCACGCTGAAGATCCGCAGGATCAATGCAAATCCGACGAACAGCCCGACAATCCCTGCCACGCGAATGATCCAGCTCAGAACCACGTTCTCGGCCTGGCTATCGGCGAACATCTTGGTTGCGGGTTCGCGACCCGGTGCCAAAAGGAACAGGGTGTAGCCGTTTTGCGTGGTATATTCCGTCAGCCGATCGCCGTTTTGCATGCCAACAATGCTGACTTCGGGCAGGAGGATCTTTTCGAAGCGAACCCTGGTATCGCCGATCGCAGGTGCTTTTTCATTGGCACCGAAATACAGCGCCTGCATCACGGCGCGGCCTTCGCCAGGATAGCCCAGGGCCTCAGAGGCTTGAGCGGCTGTTTCATCGGTGACCGGCAAGGCGACGCGCGCGCCCACCGAGGCGATCTGCGAACCCGTTACGCTGAAAGCACCCAATTGCGCCTTGTCTACGAAGGTTTCCGATGATGGCAGCCAGAATTCCGGGTTTTCATGCCCTGCAGGTTCCTGGAATTCCGATGAATCATGGGCTTTGTCGCTCCATTCCTTGGAATAGCTATAGGTCGTCACGGTTTCTTCGCCGCCGCCGAGCTTTTTCTCGGTCTTGCTGCTTTTTTCCTCGACCCATTGATAGATTTCGACATTCCGTGCCAGGCCGATCGCGCCAGACGCGGTGATCCCCGTGTCGGCATCGACAACATCGGCGGCAGGTTTCACATCGCTTTCGATGTGCACCAGTTTGCCGTCAAGCGCCGGGTCGATCTTCGATGTATCGGCTGTAACGACGATCGACTGACCTTCCACCAGGGATTTATAGGTCGCAACCGACCGTCCTTCGTTCCAGAACAGCGCGACAATTGCCACGATGAGCAGAACGAAACCAAATAATGCACCCGTCAACGCCCCGCCCAGACGTGAAAACCAAGATGTCGATGTCTTCGTCACCACAGTCATGGCAACCCCCATTGTTTAGTGCCACTGTTCAGTCACAGGGCCTTCTAACAACTTTCGTTGGCGGGGGAAGAGAACATCTTTGGGAGATTGAGCCCTGAAATGGCATATATTGGATTTGGGCATGCTGAATGGCTCAGTCTCCGGTAAGAGACTGAGCCAAAGTCCATATTTTCTAACTTTGGCACCGGCGCCTGTGCAGATCAGGCAGCTTTCCACTCGAAGGGCAGCGGCGCTTCGCGGAAGGCGAAGCGGTCGAGATGGCTCGACACGACGCCCTTCATCCGCTCCAGCACCTCAGGCGAGGTTGCCTCGATCTCGACGGTCAAAGCCTGGGCGTCGGAAGTCATCACAGCGGTCGCCTCCCCGAACTTCACCACACCCTTCTGGTCTGTCAGCTCGACCTCCAGCTTGTGGGCCCAGTGCTTGCAGAGCTGCTGCAGATATTTCCAGCCGCTTTCGGTCGCAACGACCGCGATTGTCTTTGTCATGATCAGAGCCTTTCGATCCTGCCGACCGCTTCGTCGAGAATGCGGGCGACTTCCAGTTGGGTTTCGCGTGTCGTGCCCTCGCGCGACAGGCAGTCATACAAGGCCTGTTTCAGGTTGCCCATGGCGCGCCTGACGGGACCGGCATCGGTGCGTTCGCTGACCTTGGCAAGCGCGGTCAGGCGGCCGATGGCAACCGCGACTTCGTCAGCGCGTTCTGCGAGATGGGTGCGCCCCATTTCCGTGATGGCAAGCAGCTTGCGCGGGCCTTCGCTCGTCTGCTCTTCCGCCAGCCCCATGTCGAGCAGCAGCGTCATCGTTGGATAGACGACGCCGGGCGAGGGGGCATAGGCGCCGCCGGACAGCGCCTCAATCTCGCGGATCAGGTCATAGCCGTGGCGCGGCTGGTCGCCGATCAGCTTCAAGAGCACGAGGCGCAGTTCTCCGCCATCGAACATCCGGCGCCGTTCGCCGCGACCGCGTGGACCTCCGCCCATCGGGCCGCCGAACGGGCCGCCCCGTATGGCCATCATTTCCTTGAAGCCGCGGCCTCGGCCGCCTTCGCAATGTTGGTGTCTCATCTGGTGTTCTCCTAAATCTGTTTTCATGGCTCTAAGATATATCTTAAATCGATCTATGCAAGGGGGTGCCAAAATTTTGTCTTAGGCGACCAGCTTGGCCATAGGGCGCCGGGCGCCTATCATCGCTTGAAGGGACTCAAGGAAATATCTGCGGAGACTGCAATGTCAGAGCATCGTCATGAATACCGGCTCACGGTCACCTGGGAGGGGGATCGCGGCACGGGCACCTCGGGTTACCGCGCCTATGGTCGCGACCACCGGATCTCGGTGCCCGGCAAGCCGGATATCTTAGGCTCCGCCGATCCGCATTTCCTCGGCGACCCGGCCCGCTGGAACCCTGAGGACATGCTGCTCGCCTCCGTCAGCGCCTGTCACAAGCTCTGGTATCTGCATTTCTGCGCCGTCTCGGGCGTGATTGTCACGGCCTATGAGGATCAGGCGGAAGGCACGATGCAGATGGATAGCGACGGCGGGGGGAGATTCACCGAGATCGTGCTCAAGCCCCGCGTGACGATCAAGGCCGGCACCTATCCGGAGCTCGCGCTCGAACTGCACGAGGACGCGCATGAAAAATGTTTCATCGCCAATTCGGTGAATTTTCCGGTGCGCTGCGAGGCGGTGATCGTCGAGGCGTGAGGCTAGTTCGCCTTCGGCCAGACATAGGCATATGAGAAGTGATAGACAGCGCCGTTGCGGCCGAAATTGTAGGGAACCTCGATCCGCCGGGGTTCGACGGGGCCGAGTGTGCCGAACCGTGATAGCCAGTTGACCATCGAGTCGGGCATGACCGGCTCGCCGCGCCCCTTGTCCCGCCAGATGGTAAGGATGGGCTTGCCGGGCGCGTGCTCGACATCCCCTATCAGCGTCCTGTAGCCCGGCACATAAACGACTAGGTCGTCAGCGTTCAGCTTCAGGTTCCCGGCCAAGTGCACGTCGGATGCCAGGATGAAGTCAGGTTGTGCTGGCTTGTCGGCGAGAGCCATTGTCAGCGCTGTCTCGAAGTCGATGTTGAGCTTCGTGTAGTTTGCGGCCAAACCATGCAGCGGCACCCGCAGCAGCATCACCACGGGCAGCACGACCAGCAACAGCCTCCCCACGAGCCAGAAGCGGTCGAGAAGATGGCCGTCGCTGGTGGCTGGCTGGTCGAGCTTCGTCGCGAAGTAAAGCGGCAGGAGAATGAAGATAGGCGATAGCCAGCGGTCCTTGATATTCGTGCTGTCGGTCACCAGAACAAGAAGGACCAGCAAGGCGATAGCGGCCAGCATCATCCGTCCGATCAAACCGCTCCAGCGGTTTTGCTGGGGTAGGGCCTTGATCAACTCTCGACCATAAATAACTGCGAAGGCCAGGAGGGTGAGGCCGCCGAAACCGACAAGCGCACCTGCAAGCGAACCGAGTCCGGCCAGCACCTGCATCATCTTGCTCGAGGTTTCGGCGCCGGAGAGCTTGTTGATAGTCCCTTGGGTCGCCAGATCCAGGTTTTGCAGCAGCCAGATCCCATGTGGCAGGAAGACCAGCACGGCAACGCCGATCGCAATCAGCAAGCGCCAGTCGAACAGGCGGCTGCGGAGGTCACGTTCCGGCAGGACGGCGAAGAAGGCTGCTGCCGGCAGGATAAGGAAATTGTATTTCGATAGCATACCGATGCCGACCGACAGGCCGAGCAGCGCGTAGCGCCAGCGATTTGGGGCGGATAGGGTCGAGACGAGCGCATAGATGAAGAGGCAGGCAGAGAAGACAACGGCGACGCTATGTGTCAGGTCGCGCTGCGATTCGAAGCTGATCTGTGGAAATGTCAGCAGGCCGAGCGCGGCGACGATCGCCAGATCCTTCGAGCGGAGGATTGTCATGCCGGCAGCAGCATAGAGTGAGAAGGTGCCAAACAGCAGCAGGTTCTTCAACAGAACCAGCGAAAACAGGTTTGAGCCCAGCAGCGCGATGACACCGGCCTGGACCCAGTTGTAGAAAGGCGGTTGCGTGTCATAGCCTGCCGCCAGCCATTGGGCGTAGAAGATCTGTGCCGACTCGTCGAGCTCAAGCGAATGAGGAAGCGCCATCCGCACGCAAAGCTGCACCAGGAAATAGGCGGCGAACACCGTGAAGATGAGTTCTGGGCTGCGCTTAAGCCTAGCCAGCATATCATTCGTTTCCAGAAGAGTGGATCTGCCGAACAATGTAGTTCGGCTGCGCATCGTCACGGTAGTAGGTGCGCGCGATCATTTCTGCGAGGATGCCGGTGGTAATCAGCTGCACCGATGACAGGAACAGCATGAAGCCGAGAATGAGAAGCGGCCGCCCGCCGATGTCCTCGCCGAATGCGACCTTCTGGACGAACAGCCAGAAGAGGATGAGGGCGCTCAGGAAGCCGGTGCCGAGACCAAGCGAGCCGAAGAAGTGGCCGGGCCGCGCCTTGTAGCGCATGAAGAACATCACCGAAAGTAGATCAAGGATGACCCGGAAGGTACGGGATATGCCGTATTTCGAGGTGCCGTGCTGGCGGGCGTGATGGGTAACAGCCATCTCGCCGATGCGCGAGCTCGGCACGACGCCTGCAACCCAGGCCGGAATGAAGCGGTGCATTTCGCCCATCAGCTTGACCTGCTTGATGATCGAAGCGCGATAAATCTTCAGGCTGCAGCCGTAATCATGCAGCCTGACGCCGGTGATCCGGCCGATCAGCTTGTTGGCGCACCATGACGGAATCTTACGCAGCAGGAGACCGTCCTGACGGTTCTTGCGCCAGCCGACGAGCAGGTCGAGTTCTCGCTCCTCAAGTGCCGCGACCATGGCCGGGATGTCCTTGGGGTCGTTTTGCAGGTCGCCGTCCAGCGTGGCAATCAGCCGTCCCTGCGCCGTGTCGATGCCGGCCTGCATGGCAGCGGTCTGACCGAAATTGCGCTGCAAGGCGACGATCTTGAGGTCTAGGCCTTCGCGACCGATAAATTTGCGGGCGTTCAGCAGAGTTCGGTCGGCGCTTCCGTCGTCGACCAGCACCAGTTCCCAGGTCCCGGCAAACGGCGCCATCGCGTCGCAGATGCGGTCAACCAGCGGCCCGACGCTCTCTTCTTCATTGAACACGGGCACGACCAGCGACAATTCGATGCCACTCGCCTGTTCGTCGGATCGGTGATCCGTTTCCATCATCGCACTCACGTCATCAAACTCCCTGACCGCCGGTGGTGCAGGCTGGCCCATTCATGCTAGAGGGCGCATTGAACACTCTTCGGGCGCACGACTATATGAATTCAGATACGGATGCCAGCCGCCGATCCTGGATAATCCGCAACCGCGTTGGCCTTGTGACGGTCGCGGTCGTGATCGCCTATGGCGCCTTCCTGCAGTGGGCTTTCGGCTGGCCGGCACTGGTGGCCCAGTTCCGCGAGATTGGCGTGCAACCTCTGAGCCTCGCCCTGATCCTGCTTGTCGGCACTTATGTCGTGCGCACCTGGCGGATCCGCGATTATTTCCCTGCGGAGACCGCAGGCGGCTTCCTGCGCTTGTTGCGTCTGGCGCTCGTCCATAATCTCTTGAACATCATGCTGCCGATGCGCACCGGCGAAGCGAGCTTTCCGCTTCTGATGCGCACGGAGTTCGGCATGCCCTTGGCGCGGGCGACGGCGGCACTGCTCGTCATGCGGTTGCTTGATCTTCATGCGCTGCTTGCCGCAGCCGGCCTCGGGCTGGTGATCGGCGCCGATCGGCCGGCCTTGGCCTGGCCGCTCTGGCTCGTCTTTCTGGTTGCGCCGCTTCCGGCCTTCATGTTGAAGCGTCCGATCTTCGCCCAGGCGCGCGCGCTTCCTGATCGGCTTCGACATCTCGTTGAAGAACTGGAGCGTGGCATGCCCGTAAACCTCCCAGCCTTTGTCCGGGCCTGGGTGGCGACGCTGCTCAACTGGGGTGTGAAGGTCGCCGTTCTCGCCTGGGTCCTGACGCTGATGGGCGTGCATCCGATATCCGCGAGCTTCGGCGGCGCGCTGGGTGGCGAGCTGTCCTCGGTGCTGCCGGTCCATGCGCCGGGCGGGGTCGGAACCTATCCCGCCGGCATCGTCGCCGGCGGCCTGTCCTTCGGCGCGAAACCCTCCGCGGATTTCCTCGCCATCCTCGGCAAGGCGGCGGTTAATGCGCATCTGCTGATCCTGCTCTCGGCCTTTGTCGGCACCGGCCTTGCTGTGCTGATGGCGCCCGGCAGTCGGAAGGGTTGAAAAAGGGGGAGGCCACTCGAGGCGATCAGCCGGAACGTTGCTCGATCGCGCGCATGGCCGCCGTCCTATGTCCGCAGTGCCGCAATCAGCGCCCGTAGCGCCTGAGGCGATTGGCGTCGGCTCGGATGGTACAAGTGAAGACCCGGAAACGGGACGCACCAGGCATCGAGCACCTGGATCAGTCGGCCGTCGGCAATCTCGTCGGCAACCTGTTCTTCCATCATGTAACCAAGCCCCGCGCCGGCGCGCACGGCCGCCGCCATCAGATTGCCGTCATTCGCGATGAACTGGCCGGAGGTGCGAATGCGGATTTCCCGGCCGTCTTCTTCCAGGTCCCAGGCCATCAGCGCGCCGGACCTCAGCCGAAAGTTGACGCAGACATGATCTGCCAATTCGGCGGGCGACAGCGGTGGCGGGTTCCTCTCAAAATAGTCGGGCGTGCCGACAACGACGGTGCGCAGCGGTGGCCCGATAGCCACGGCCACCATGTCCCGATCGACAGACGGCTGGAAGCGGATGCCAGCATCGAAGCCCTCGGCGACTATGTCCACCAGCCGATCTTCGACATTGACCTCGACCTTGACATCGGGATGACTGCGTAAAAAGGCAGGCAATTTCTGCATCAGAACAGTCTGGGCCGCATAGGTGGAGGCCGTGATCCGCACTGTGCCGGAGACGGCATCGCGCCACTGATCGAGCGCTGCAATGCCGTTCTCAATGCTGGCGAATGCCGGTGTGATCGAGGCGAGCAGATACTCTCCCGCTTCTGTTGGGGCGACGCTCCGCGTCGTTCGCGCGAGAAGGCGCACATCCAGCTTCGCCTCAAGTTTGCGCATGGCGTGGCTAAGCGCTGAGGCCGAAATCCCCAGTTTGGCAGCCGCCCGTGTAAAGCCGCGCTCCCGGGCGACAGTGGCGAAGGCGAGTAGATCGTTGAGTTCATTGCGTTCCATTCATGCAAGCTGCTCACAAAGCTATGCAGGGTGCAAGCGCTAATCATGGCCCTCGTATCGCCCTATCTCCAATGTCGACACAACAAAGGAGCTTTCCCCATGAACCTTACCGACTATCGCACGCTGGGCCGTTCGGGCCTGATCGTCAGCCCGTTGGCGCTTGGAACCATGACGTTCGGTGCCGAGCGCTGGGGCGCCGGGGAGACGGCTTCACGCGCCCTGTTCGAAACTTATGTCGCGGCTGGCGGCAATTTCCTGGATACGGCGGACATTTATTCCGGCGGACAAAGCGAGGAGATGCTTGGTCGGCTCGTCGCCGACAGCGGTTCGCGCCACCGTCTGGTGATCGCGACAAAATCCGGCTTTGCCCGGGGCCAAGGCACGCCACTCTGGGGCGGCAATGGTGCCAAGAATATTCGCCTCGGACTAGAAAGCTCGTTGAAGCGGTTGAAGACAGATTACATCGACATGTATTGGATGCATGTATGGGATCGGGTTACACCTGCAGAGGAGGTGCTGGAGACACTCACCCAGGGAATGCGGTCCGGCAAGATTCTGCATTACGGCTTCTCGAACACGCCCGCCTGGTATGTGGCGAAGGTGGCAACGCTTGCCGCAGCCCATGGTCTGCCGGCTCCGATCGGTCTGCAATATGGCCACTCGCTGATCGAGCGCGGTGTCGAGCTAGAGGTTCTACCGGCCGCTGCCGAATTCGGGATGGGCCTCGTGCCTTGGAGTCCATTGGCCTTTGGGCTGCTCACCGGCAAATACGACCGGAAGATGCTGCAGCATGCGAGCCGCCCCACCGAGCTTCCCGACAGCGGGGTTGCTGGCCCGGAAGGCGAAAGCGACGGGCGCCTGAATGGCGACAATCCCTATGGCGGCATGCTCTTTACGGAGCGCAATTTCGACATTGTCGATGTTGTAAGAGGGGTGGCCGGAGAACTTGGGCGGTCCGCGGCAGAAGTGGCTCTTGCCTGGCTTACCAGACGTAGCGGCGTTTCGTCTGTCCTTGTCGGTGCGAGCCGTGTGGAGCAGCTAACGCAGAACATAGCGTCGCTCGACCTCTCCTTCGATGACGATCAATTGCGACGGCTCGACGAGGTCAGCGCTTTGCCGCTGCTCAATCCCTACTTCATCTTCAAGATGCCGCCGGAGGTCCTGTTCGGTGGCTCGAAAGTGACGGCCTGGCAGCAAGCCTGAACGGAATTCGGGCGGTCTTCTGGCCGCCCGGGTCTCATTGTCCTACTGAAACGCAGTCTCGAAGAAGCTCCGGAGCTTGCGCGAATGCAGCTTCTCGGTCGGCATGGCGCCGAGTTTTTCGAGTGCCCGGATGCCGATCTGCAGATGCTGGCTGACCTGCGTCTTGTAGAAGGCCGTCGCCATGCCCGGCAGCTTGAGTTCTCCGTGCAGCGGCTTGTCGGAGACGCAGAGCAGGGTGCCGTAGGGCACGCGGAAACGGAAGCCGTTGGCGGCGATGGTTGCCGATTCCATGTCGAGCGCGATCGCGCGTGACTGCGACAGGCGCTTGACCGGGCCGCGCTGGTCGCGCAGTTCCCAGTTGCGGTTGTCGATCGTGGCGACCGTGCCGGTACGCATGATGCGCTTGAGTTCAAAACCTTCGTAGCCGGTGATCTCCTCGACCGCGTCCTCAAGCGCCAGCTGCACTTCGGCAAGCGCCGGGATCGGAACCCAGACGGGCAGGTCGTCGTCGAGCACGTGATCTTCACGGACATAGGCATGGGCCAGCACATAGTCGCCGAGACGCTGGCTGTTTCGAAGCCCGGCACAATGGCCCAGCATCAGCCAGGCATGCGGGCGAAGCACCGCGACGTGGTCGGTGATCGTCTTGGCATTGGAGGGGCCGACGCCGATATTGATCACGGTGATGCCGGCATGCCCCTTTTTCTTCAGGTGATAGGCCGGCATCTGCGGCAGGCGGCCGAGCGACACGCCTTCCATCGGCACGGACTGGCCGGCCGGCGTGATGATGTTGCCGGGTTCCACGAAGGCAGTGTAGTCGCTGCCGCCGTCCGCCATCAGCTGCCGCGCATAGGCGCAGAACTCGTCGACATAGAACTGATAGTTGGTGAACAGCACGAAGTTCTGGAAGTGGTTGGCGCTGGTGGCCGTGTAGTGCGAGAGCCGCGCCAGCGAGTAGTCGATGCGCTGGGCGGTGAACGGCGCCAGCGGATGCGGCTCGCCAGGCTTCGGTTCGTATTCGCCATTGGCGATTTCGTCGTCCGTGACCGTCAGGTCGGGAGTATCGAAGATGTCACGCAGCTGCATGTCGGCGAGGCCGCCGGCCGAGGCCTCGACATGGGCGCCTTCACCGAAGGCGAAGTGCAGGGGGATCGGCGTTGTCGATTCCGACACCGTGATCGGCACCTGGTGATTGCGCATGAGGAGCGCCAGCTGTTCCTTCAGATAATGCCGGAACAGTTTTGGACGGGTGATGGTCGTGGTGTAGACACCGGGCGATGTGACGTGACCATAGGAGAGGCGGCTGTCGACATGGCCGAAGCTCGTCGTCTCCATGCTCACCTGCGGATAGAAGGCGCGGTAGCGCCCCTCGATCGGCCCGCCATTGGCAAGCGCCGAAAACGCGTCGTTGAGGAAGCCGGTATTGCGCTCGTAGAGCGCGGTCAGCGCATCCACGGCTTCGACCGCGTCGGTAAACACCCGCGGTTCAAACGCTTCGGGACTGATGGAATTCAGCGGCACGGGGGATGAGATTCGTGTGTTCATGCCGCATTATAGGAGAGGAACATTGACAAGCAAACGACGTCGAGAGGCTGGCCTCAAGATTTCCGCAACGCTGCCGCTTGTTGGGACAACGCCCGGCCGCGATCAGAAGTTGGGCCGGCAGGCATTGAGACCAACTGGCGCACAGCTGGCAACGAGCCCGTTCGACGCGTGGCGGGTAGCAGGCTGGTTGTGAACGACGATATGGCTGAAGATCATCGCAAAGACCGCCATCGTCAGGGTCATGATCGTCATGCGCCGTGCCACTCTTGCCATCGTCTTAGCCTCCACTCAGGTTGTGAAGCCTTTATAAGCAATGCGGCCTGAATGCGGCCTGAGAGGTGAATTCATCTGGCGTTCAGCAGGGGACAGAGGCCAACGGTAAAACAAACGGCGGCCGGATCGCTCCGGCCGCCTTTATTATATAAGGAGTGAATCTCAGTTTAGAGGCGCGTCCAGGTCTGGCTCTTGCAAAGGACCGCCAGCACGCAGCCCTTCATCTTCAGCGAGTTGCCAGAGACCGTGCCGGAGCCCGAATAGGTCTTGTCGTTCTCCGGATCCGTGATCTCGCCGGAATAGCTGTCGCCCGAGCCGGCCATCTTGCCGATCTGCTTGCCATTGTGCTTGCCGCTTTTCAGCGTGACGCAGAAGCTGCCTCCGCACGGCGCGATTTGTGCCGTGGCGCCGCTCGCGGTCTTCCAGTTGCCTTCGATCGGCTCCGCTGCCTGTGCCGAAAGGGCCGAAAGCGCGAGCGCTGCCGCGATGATGAGTGTCCGCATGTCTGGTCTCTCCTCCCAGGAATGATGGTTGCGCCGGCAATCGCTCCCGTGGTCCTCCCGAGAGCCCGTCACCGGTTAAGAAATATCTTACGCACACGTAAAGGTAAAATGCAATCCGCCCGATTTCTCAGTCGGTGGACAAGCGAAAACGCAGCATTTCCAGCCTCTATTCGAATTTGCTTCGTGAAGCGTGGTGAACAAACGGTTGATTTTCAACAATGAAGCTTTCGTAAATTTTTTGCCGAAGTCCCGCATTCCCAAGGGATGTAGTGCTTAACAAAAAACCAAGTTTACGAAGCATTTGTACTTTGTTTTCAGCAAATTAAGGATGCATTTTAAGCGACTTTTGAAAGCCGTGCTGCATAGTGGGTTCATCAAACGAGCAGGGGAAAAACCCGCCGCCCCCGACTGAAACGAGAATGACCGGACAACGAGCCGGCGCCGGATCGGAAGGGACCCGAAAGGGAAAACAGGGACGTCGTAACCACTAGGCAAACAGGGACAAAACCAATGGCACGCTTTGAAATGCACACTTCCGAAAATGCCACGATGGGTGGCGAAACCAGGGCCGACGTCTTCCGGGACATGGGTCTGATGTACGCGACCGGCCGCGGTTGCCCTGTAGACCTGGTCTCGGCGCACAAGTGGCTGAACATTGCCGCGATCAAGGGCTGCGACCGCGCCGCCGAACTTCGCGCCGATCTCGCCCAGACCATGAGCAAGCTCGAACTCGCCGAGGCGCTCCGCGCAGCCCGCGAATGGATGACCATGCACTGATCCTTTACCGCCGCGCTTTGCGGCGGCTGTAATCACAACAAGAACCCGAAAGGGGAACGTGGCGGGGGACCTTTGGACGGGGCCAGTGCCAACACTTTGAAAAACCGCGACCGGCAGGAACAAGGCCGGCGCGGTTTTTTCTATTGCGGCAGGCGCCTCAGCCGAGGGCCTTCAAGACAGCAGGCAGCGCCTGTTCGAACAGGTCGAGATCGGCAGGAAGCCCGGTTGACACACGGATGCAGCGGTTGAGCGGCGCCACACCCGGCATGCGGATGAAAACGCCGTGGCTCATCAGCCCGTCCACGATGGCGCGGGCGTAAGCGCCGTCACGCCCCGTATCGATCGCGACGAAATTGGTGGCAGAGGGCAGGGGTGTGAGCCCACTGGCCCGGGCAATGCCGGCAATCCGCTCGCGTGCCGCCTTGATCCGCTCCACCACGTCTTTGAGATAGGCCTGATCGGCAAGGGCTGCGAGCGCTGCTTCCGTCGACAGCCGCGGCATGCCGAAATGGTTGCGGATCTTGTCGAAGGCTGAGACGGTGCCGGCGGTGCCGATGCCATAACCGACGCGCGCACCGGCCAGACCATAGGCCTTGGAAAAGGTGCGGGTGCGGATGACGTTCGGCAGGTCGATCAGTGCGTCGGCTGCGGGTATGGAGCCTTCGGGCGCAGTTTCGCTATAGGCTTCGTCGAGGATCAGCAGCGTGGTCGGGGGCAGGGCCCGTGCGAAAGAGACAATGCTGCCCTCGTCCCACCAACTGCCCATGGGGTTATCAGGATTGGCGAAGTAGACCAGCGGCGCGTCTTCCCGCCGGACCAGATCCAGCAGTGCCTGGAGATCCTCCCGGTCGTCATGATAAGAGGCCGTGACCAGCCGTCCGGCAAATCCGTTCACATGGAAATTGAAGGTCGGATAGGCGCCGAGCGATGTGACGACGGGCATGCCCGGTTCGATGACGAGGCGCACGATCAATCCCAGCAAGTCGTCAATGCCTTCGCCGATGACGAGGTTCTCCGGCTTCAGCCCGAGATGGCCGGCAAGCGCGGTTTTCAGCGCATGGTTTTCCGGGTCATTGTATTTCCAGATCTCTTCGGCCTTGTCGGCGATCACTTGCAACACCGAGGGTGCGGGGCCGAAGCCGCTCTCATTGGCGCCGATGCGGGCCAGAACGCTACTGCCGCGCTGGCGTTCGATGGCTTCCGGCCCGACAAAGGGCACGGTCGCAGGGAGGGAGGCGGCAAGTGGGGTGAAGCGGGAAAAGGCGGTCATGCGCTGTGGGGCATCCAGTACAGGGATCGGGAAGCCCACAATAAGAAGTGCTTCGGGCTGTGCAAGACCAGGACGGGCCTTAACGGCAGGCTATGAACCTGAAAAGCATCAGCGCCCGAGACGTGCGCCGCTGCCGTTTTGGAAGGGTTTGATCGGCTTGTTGATCTCGTCGCCGAGCATGAAGTCCGCACGCACGATCCGGTGCAGCATGTGCTCCGAGATCGGGGCGATGAATTTGACGCCGACGCGACTGCCGTTCCGATACACTTCGGCGCAGCCGATGCGATCGGCAAGTCCGATGATTTGCAGGTAATAATGAGAAGAGAGGCCGATTGCCGTGGTCAGTTCGAGACCGGCACCACCGCGCGAGATGTCCAGCACCTGACAGCTGCGAATGGTAATGCCGCTCAGGCCCGGGCTGACCGACATGACGCGGGCCGGTCGCTGAACATAGAAGCGTTCCCATTTGCGCTCGTACATTTCCGACGTGACCGTCGCCAGATGCGTGGCATTTTCCATGGGCATGTTCAAACGCTCCTCGTCTCGTCGTCAGTCCACCTTGTCCCCAATTATTTGCAGTAGGTTCAACAACTTCGATCAAATTTTAACGAAGACTAAAGTTTCACGGTGACGTTTTGCGCGCGGGATTTCCTGCATGAAGACGCAAACCGGCGGGATCAGGGTAGATCCGGCCGGTTTGTTTCGGGGGAGGAGATGGGGGTCACTGGCTCAGTTCGAAGGAGAGCCGGACGACATGGTGCAGGAATTCCGCATCGATCAGCATGTTGAAGCCGACGGTCAGTTTTTCGGCTTCCCGTCGGATCACGGTGCAGCCGATTTCGTCGTGAATTCCGAGGATTTCCAGGAAGAAGTTGCTGGGCACTGCGACATGCGGGGAAACTTCAAGGTCGGCGCCATAGAGCGAGATGCTCCGGATGAGGCAGCGCAGGGAGCTTTTGGTCGTCAGATGATGACCGACAAAGATGATCTTGCCCGGCCGGTCGATCGTGAACCGCTCGAAGGCCTTGTCCCGGGGCGCGTTCGCCTTCGCGCCTGACGCTTCTGGTATGTGCAGCAAGGGCATGAGCACCCTCCCTCAACCGTTTATTACGGTCCCAAATTAAACCAACTTCGTCGACATAGTCTGAACGTGATCGATAAAATCTGGCGGACAGGAATGTTTGTGGGTGTCATCGCGTCGAGACCTCTCGCGGCGGCCTTCCGCCCTTGACCGTCCCGGGGCGCGAAGCTAGGCCTTTCGACAGAAGAGTTGGACCGCATGTGAGACTTCCGCGCGGACCGTCATTGTAAAGAGGCGTGACAGTGGCAGGCAGACTGGTAATCGTCGGGGCAGGGCAGGCGGGTTTCGCACTGGCCGCGAAGCTGAGAGCCCTTAAGGACAATCGTCCGATCACCCTCATCGGTTCGGAACCCTGCCTGCCTTACCAACGCCCGCCGCTTTCGAAGAAATACCTGCTGGGCGAAATGGAGTTCGACCGGCTTCTGTTTCGGCCGGAAAGCTGGTTTGCCGAAAACGATGTGGAGATTCGCCTGTCGACGCCGGTGGAAGCGATCGATCGAGAAAACAGGCTCGTGCGTCTCTTTGACGGCAGCGCCGTCTCCTATGACACCCTTGCCCTTACCACCGGTGCCACGCCGCGACGCCTGCCTTCTGCCATCGGCGGCGATCTGGCCGGCGTCTTCACCGTGCGCGACAAGGCCGATGCCGATGCGCTGGCCGACGAGATGAAGGCCGGCCGCCGGCTGCTGATCATAGGCGGTGGTTACATCGGACTGGAAGCCGCAGCGGTCGCCCGCAAGCTCGGCCTCGAGGTGACACTGATCGAGATGGCGGACCGCATTCTCGCTCGCGTGGCCGCCCGCGAGACGGCCGATGCGATGCGCGCGATCCACGAGGCGCAGGGCGTCGTGATCCGCGAGACGACGGGGCTCACGCGGCTGATCGGGCTCGACGGGCAGGTCAAGGGCGCGGAGCTGTCCGACGGCACGGTGCTCGACATCGATATGGTGATTGCCGGCATCGGCGTTTTGCCCAACGACCAGCTGGCGTCGGAAGCAGGTATCGAGACGATGAACGGCATCATCGTCGACGCCCATGGCCGCACCAGTGATCCCGCAATCTTCGCCATGGGCGACTGCGCGGTCCAGGACTGGAACGGCGCCCGCGTCCGGCTTGAATCGGTGCAGAATGCCGTGGATCAGGCCGAAGCCGTAGCCTCGGTGCTGGCGGGCGGAACGGAACCTTATCGGCCGAAACCCTGGTTCTGGTCGGATCAGTATGAGGTGAAGCTGCAGATCGCCGGCTTCAATCTGGGTTATGACGAAACCCTGACGCGCCCTGGTGCGCGTGAGGGCAGCCTATCCGTCTGGTATTTCCGTGAAGGCGACCTGATCGCCGTCGACGCGATCAATGATGCCAAGGCCTATGTGACGGGCAAGAAGCTGCTCGACACAGGCCGGGAGCCCGATCGCGCGGTCCTCCTCGACCCCTCGGCCGATCTCAAGCAATTGCTCGTCTGAGCTATACCAGATTTCGATGACCGGAACCTGTGGGGCCGGGCGATCGCTCCATCTCAGCGTGACCAGACGAGAAAGGCCCGGTTTGCGACCGGGCCTTTTGTTGTCAATTATGACAGTTTTATTTGGAAATTATCCAATCTTTTCAAAGTGATGGTAGCGCTGTCATATCACTTTCAAAAAAAAGGCCACATCAGGATGCGGCCCGTTCGAGAACGGGTATGCACATGTCGAGGTCATGCGATGCGAGGTGGGCGTATCGCATGGTCATGGTCAATGTCTGGTGGCCGAGCCACATCTGGACGCGCCTGATATCGATGCCGCCCTGGACGAGACGCGATGCGCAGGTGTGACGCAGCACGTGGGGTACGACGTCCTTGTCATCGGCAAAGCCGACCGCATCCTTGGCGACGTGCCAGGCTGTGCGGAACCGTTGCTGGTCGATTTCGGCAAAGGGTCCCGCATGACGCCGGTCCGATGCCGCGATGGCCGCCGCCGCCCTCTGGGTGAGGGGGACCGACCGCGACCGACCCGATTTCGTCACCCAGAAGGTGACGCGATCTTTGTGCATGTCACCCCAGCGCAGGTTGAGCCCTTCGCTGAGACGCGCGCCGGTGTCGACGAGGAACAGGCAGAAGCGGTAATAGAGTTCGGAATGCGCCCGGATTTCGGAGAACAGCAGGTCCTCTTCCTCCCGGTCGAGAAAACGGATTCGTCCCGCCTTCTCTTTCTGTCGCTTGAATTCAGGCAGACTGAAAACGTCTCCCATTTTAAACGCCTTTCGCAGCAGTTTGCTTAAGGCCGCCATCTTTCGATTGATGGTGGCGTTGCTGTTACCGCGTTTGCGCAGTTTGCCAATAACTTGGTCGAGCATCTCGTCGGAAAACGTCGAGAAGCTCGGAATATCCAGGAGATCGTGAAGCTCTCCGATGAAATTTGTCACATTGTATTTGTGGCTGCCGTTCATCCACAGCAGGTCGCCATATTTTGCAAACAGTTCGCGAAGCGTCGTTTCGCGGACCTCGTGCAGAATGTTGCCCTGGCTGTATTGATAATGGACGGAATAATTCGGCACCTCCACGAAGGTCTCGAAACCCATTCCGACCGGCATTTCCACTTGCATCATATCCCCCAACCCTTTTGGCAGGCGCGCGAACGAGCCCACCGCTCGTCCCCACGAGCGCCGTAATTAGTTATGAATTATAAAAAGTATACGACAAAACAGCGCAAACTTTCGTGATAAGCCCATATAGGGCTAAGCAATTATGCGTCCGATGGTCCTCACTTCCCCGCGCCACGAGCTTAGATGGGCGCGCTAAGATATTGTCTTGAAACGAATTATGCGGAACTCTGAATGCCGAACGGGTCCGGCTCGCAAGCAAGCCGGACCCGTCGCAACTTTTTCTAGTCCGCTGTGGATTAGAACGAACGCTGCAGACGGAAGAAGCCGCCGAAGCCTTCGCTGCCGTCCAGATCGTCGCTCTCGTACTGAGCCGAGATCTTCGTGGTCAGACCTTCAGCGATCGCGTAGTCGAGCGTCAGGCCGGCCTTCCAAGCGTCGTCGCTGTCGGAGTATTCGCGGTTGCCCCAGTACTGGAAGCCAGGAGTCAGAGCCAGCTTTTCAGTGATCTTGGCCTTGTACGAAGCAGCAACTGCCCACTCCGACGCGCTCCAGTAGGCGCTTTCGCCGGTGGAGTAGATGCCGGCAACCTGAAGCGTGCCCGGACCGACGTCGGCCGAGAGGATTGCGCGGTAAGCAGACTCTTCAGCGCCGAAGTCGTAGGAACCGACAACCTCGATCGAAGCAACGCCGAAGGTGGCGCCGACCTGTCCCGAGATGCCAACGGAATCTTCGTCGGTGTAGGAACCAGCAGTGGTGTCAAGGTTTTCGACCATGGCCGAAACATTGAAGGCGTCGGTGGCGTAGGTGTACTGGATCGCGTCGTTCAGGTTCGAACCGAGGTCATCGGTCTCACCGTTGATACCCGTATCCCAGTAGTTGTAGAAGTAACCAACCGTCAGGCCAGCGAACTTGATGACGGCCGTGTCGAGGAACATGCCGCCAGCGTCATCCGAACCACGATCGTCGCGGGAATCCGCTTCGAGAGCAACGTAGCTTTCGATCTCGCCGAGCTCGGAGTCGTTCTTGGCGGTCACTTCGAGATAGGCACGCGAGTTGCTGCGGAAGCCGCTCTCATTGCCAACGTCTTCGTAGTCGTCGCCGCGGACGTCGAGCTGGGTACGAACGTAACCGCCGATCTTGAGGCAGGTTTCGGTGCCGGGGATGTAGAAGTAGCCGGTGCCGAAGGCGTCGCAAACGCGAACGTATTCCATGGGCTCGGGCTCGGCAGCAACGATGGCGTCGGCAGCCTGAGCGCCGGAAACTACAGCGAGAGCTGCAGCGGAGCCGAGAAGAAGGCTCTTGATGTTCATTATTGACCTCCAGTCAATTATAGACCGGAGAGGCGCCCTCTGAGAGGCTAAATTCATATTTTACAGTTACTTAGATCTTTTTTCGCTCGTTGCCTGGCTGGTTCGGCGACAGGAATGATGTCTAGTCACACGACGCAGCGTGCTTTTTTGGTTCGGAAGGCACAGGCCTGCGACCACGCCTGGGCTGAAGCGAGAACACGCGTCCGGAAGCAAAAAAGGGCTAAAGAGGGAAAAACCGTCTGGGCGGCAATGGCGGAGAGGATGGGATTCGAACCCACGATACGCTTTTGACGTATACTCCCTTAGCAGGGGAGCGCCTTCGACCACTCGGCCACCTCTCCGGTGCCGCCTGATTATTGGCTTGAATCACTGAATGCAAGGCCTTTTCTGTGTCTTGCACATTTTAACCGCCACCAGGGCAACGCCGACTCTGCAGTCGGGTGTCCATCACCGGATCGCATGCCGAATACGAATCGATCACGCGATTCTCCTGCTGATTCCGCTATTCCCACCCCAGCAGCCCCCAAATTCGCCGTATGCCCTGCCACATTCTCTTATAGGAGCTGCGATGAAATCACGGACGAAGCCCCTTCCACTTGGTCAGAAACCGCTGATTCCTGTGCCAAAACGGGATAAACGGGGAAAGATGGTGGGCCGCGCGCGGTCCAAAGGCGCGGATAACCAGCGGTTTCTAAAGGGCTTTCTTAACAGAAGGTAAAGAATGCGGCGGCTGGCGGACGGTTTTGTGGCCTTTCAGCAACAGGCCCGGGGTAAGGGTACCCGCTTTCGCGCCATTCTCCTCTTTGGTGATTGCATGACGGACCACGTTTTGTATTTTCAACCTCGGAAGCGAGGCGGTGGATCGTCCGTCTTCTGAAACCGACGGGGATGGGGCAGGGAATGCTGTCCTTCAGCCAAATTACCCAGACCCATACGAAACTTGACTGGAGGTCAATAATGAACATCAAGAGCCTTCTTCTCGGCTCCGCTGCAGCTCTCGCTGTAGTTTCCGGCGCTCAGGCTGCCGACGCCATCGTTGCTGCCGAGCCCGAGCCCATGGAATACGTTCGCGTTTGCGACGCTTTCGGCACTGGCTACTTCTACATCCCCGGCACCGAAACCTGCCTCCAGATCTCTGGTTGGGTTCGTTTCCAGGTCGACTTCGGCGATGACACCTACTCGGTTGAAGATGCAGACGAAAACGAAATTGCATCTGACGACTGGGATGGTCGCGCTTCTGCCTACATCGGCGTTTCGGCTATGTCCGACACCGAGCTCGGCAACCTGCAGGGTTACATCGGCCTCGAGAGCGACATCTCGATCGATGGCGTAGCGCAGGGCTTCTATGCTGACGAAGCCTTCATCGCTCTCGGCGGCTTCAAGGCTGGCTGGTTCTACAACTGGTGGGACCTTGGCATCGCTGGCGAAACCGACTCGCTCGGCAACGTAACCGAGTTCATCTCGGCTTCGTACACCTACACGTCTGACGCCTTCACGGCCGGTATCTCGATCGACGAAGTCAACGAAGGTTCGGATGAGTCCGTTGCTGACGCAGCTGAACACGACCTCGGCGTTTCCGGCACCATCGGCGGCACCTTCGGCGTAGTCACCGTCAACGTTGTTGGTGGCTATGACTTCGACGCAGAAGAAGGCGCAATCCGCGCTATCGGTTCGGCTGCTGTCGGTCCGGGCACCTTCTACCTCGCCGGTGTATACGCTTCTGACGCAAGCAACTATTACGACGCTGCTGAGTGGAGCATTGCTGCTTCGTACGCCCTCAAGGCTTCCGAAAAGCTGACCATCACCCCCGGCATCCAGTACTGGTCTGACGTTGACTTCGTTGACGGCGATGACAAGTGGAAGTACGGCGTGACCCTCGACTACTCGCCGGTTGAAAACCTGCTGGCCCGCGTTTCGGTTCAGTACGACGACGTATCGGAAGACGTTTCGGGCTACTTCCGCCTGCAGCGCGCATTCTAATTCGATCTCCAGATCGGATAAGGGAAAGCCCGGCTTTAAGCCGGGCTTTTTCTGTTTCGGCGCTTCTCAAAGAGGCTGCGGGTCCACGGCCTGGTTCACTGGAAGCGCTAGTTTTCGAGAAAGTCGCGGATGGCGCTCGGGATCGTCCCCAGATGCAGGAGCGGCGCATGGCCCTGGCCCTTTGCCTCGACGGCGATGAGACCCGGCTTGTGGATCTTCATTTCGTCCACAGTGTCTCGCGACAACAGCCTCGAATATTCGCCCCTGATCACCAAAACAGGCCTTTGCGCCAAAAGGTCGAATTGCGGCCAGAGCGCGGGTAGCGGCTGGCTGAGATCGGCGGCGCGGAATTGTGTGGCGATCTCGGACGCATAGTCGGCAGCGATCACGCCATTTGTCTGGCGATAGAGCGCCTGCGCCATGCCCTGCCAGTCTCGATCCGTCAGACCTGTAAATTCGGCGCCATGCACCCGGCGCAACAGTGCTGCGGCGTCTGCAAAACTGCGAAGCGGAGCCTGTCCGCCGAGATAGGCCTGGATCTGCCGCAAGCCATCCAGTTCCAGCACCGGGCCGATATCGTTCAGCACCACGCGGTCGATCCGGTCCAGATGCGTCATCGCCAGGACATGCAGGATCAGGCCGCCGCGGGAAGTGCCGATGAAGGCCGCATGGTCGAGCGCCAAATGATCGAGCACATCAATCACATCCGCAGCCTCGACGGGGATGCTGTAGCGGGAGGGATCAGGATCACGATCCGAGAGGCCACGACCGCGCGAGGAGATCGAAATGACCCGCCTAGAGGACGGCGGTCTCGACAGGATGACGGCCAGATCCTCGAAATCCAGCAGATTGCGCGTCAGGCCGGCCAAGCACACTACCGGCTTACCGGGATTATCTGGGCCATACTCCCGCACGTGCAGGGACAAGCCATCGGGAACGCGAATGAAGTGGTCACGGTGAGTGGTCATATGGATGCCTCCCTGGTTAGGCCTGGATCTCAAGCCTAGCCAAGCGGATGCCCACGGTCACCTACAGACACCCGAGAAATTCAGCAGATCTCTCTGTACTTACCGCCCGAAGCGCAGATCATGCACGACATCGGTCTTCTGCCCCAGCCGGCTCTTGTAGACCTGATAATTCTCCATCACCCGCTGCACATAATTGCGCGTCTCGGGGAAGGGGATGCGCTCGACCCAGTCGACCACCTCATCGATAGACTTGCCGCGCGGGTCGCCATAACGCGCGATCCATTCCGGCACTTTGCGAGGGCCGGCATTATAGGCGATGAAGGTCAATATATAGGAGCCGCCAAAGGCGTCGATCTGCTCGCCGAGATAATGCGCGCCGAGCGTGGCGTTGAAGCCGGGATCGCGGGTGAGTTTGTCCGGCTGATAGGCAATGCCGTGGCGCTGGGCCACGCCCTTGGCGGTCGAGGGCAGCAATTGTAAGAGGCCGCGCGCATTGGCCGGTGAAACGGCAGCCGGGTTGAAGGCGCTTTCCTGCCGGGCGATCGCGTAAGCCATCGCCTTGCCGGAGCCGGAGATATTGGCGCTGTCGGGGATGACGCCGACGGGGAAGGCAAGCGCCGGCACATCGACGCCGCGGGCATAAGCCGCCTTGCCGATCTGCAGCGACAATTGATGCCCGCCTTCGGATTTTTCCGCCCGCGCTGAGAGCAGCGCCAACTCGCCGGGGCTGTCGATCTGGTCGGCCAGCGCCCGGTAAAGGCTCTGCGCCCGCCAGCCATGGCCGGCCGCCTCGTAGCGCGCAATGGCCTGCACCGCTTCGCGGCCGGAAAACGTCGCGCGTTCGCTCTCGGACGGGCGCGGGTAGGGGATCTGGATGCCGGGCTTATCGATACGCGCTGCCGCGAGCTGCCCGTAAAACGTGCTGGAATGCCGCGCCGCCCTGGCGAAATAGTCGCGCGCCTTGCCGTCTTTGGCCGCCTCCGCCGCTCGGCCGAGCCAGTACCAGGCGCGAGAGGCCGAAAGCGGCCGGTTCGACACTTCGAGTATCCGGGCAAAATGCCGGCTCGCGGTCTTCGGGTCGTTCAACCCGCGCAGCGCATACCAGCCGGCATGAAATTCCGCATCCGCCACATCGGTCGCGTCTGATGCCACATGCTGGGCGACGATCCGGTAGGCCGCTTTATAATCGCCGAGATCGGCCAGGCCACGCGCGATGATCCGCTGCTCGTTCCACCAGGCACGGGTGCTGACCAGCCGCTCGCTCTCCTTCGGCATCTTGAGGAGCAGGGCGGCCGCCGCCTCATAATCCTGGTCGCGCCGCAGCTTTTCGATCTGGATGAAGAGAAAGGCCGGGTCCTTGCGCCATTTGGCGTCGACACTGGCGATGGCCGCATCGAGATTGCCCGAGCGCGCAATCAGCGCAGCCCATGCCTTGTAGAGCGATTGCGCCTCGCCGAGCGTCGAAAAGCGCTTCGCCTGGGCGGCGCGGTCGCGGTACAGCAGCATGTCCATGCGCGCCCGGTGGTCGGCGACGCGCAGCAGGCTGGAAAATTCGCCGAGGATTTTGTCTTCGCTCAAGATATCCAGCGCATCCGAGCGCCAGAGTTTTCTGAGCCGATTGGCCGCCTTCGTCTGCTGACCCTCGGCCATTTCGGCGCGCACCAGCAGCATCAGCCCTTCCGTCGTCTCAGGCGCGGTGTCGCCAAAGGCGGCGAGCACGTCCCGCGCGGGCGGATTTTCGCGATAAAGCGCCTTTTCCGAATTGGCGCGGAAGGATTTGAGCCCCGGCCAGCCGGTGAGCTGCCGCTGGGCATCAGCGATTTCGGCGGCGGACACGTCTTTCAGGCCCGACATCGCGATCGACCAGGTCAGCATATGCCGGTCGAGGCCGTCAGCCATCCGGTTGCGGATGGTAATCGCCGCAGCGCCATCCTTGTCCGTGAGCGCATCCAGTCCCGCCTTCAGCTGCGGATTGACGGCAACGAGGCTGTCACCGCGCGGAATGGCGCCGGTTGTTTCAAAGGAGGGGGGCGTTTTCTGGATTGGTGCAAAGCCCAGCGGCTTGACCGCCGGCACCGGCACGTCGGACGCAAACGTTCCCCCCGCCGGCAGGAGAGCCGTGAGACACAGACCGAAAACCGAACCGAAGAGACGCGACTTTTGCATCCACACACCAGAGCCCAGGAATTTGCCCTCCACTATAAGCCGCCGCTTGGTTAACGAAACCTTGAAAACCCTGATCACATTTCCCTGAGCGGGGTCTGAACGCTGCGCCGAACAGAGGCCTGAAAAGCGTCATAAAACCATCGCTTATGCGCTTGTGGGGCTTGAGGCTGCGCAGTAATGTGCCCCCGATTTAATCTGAGAATGCGGCCGAAGCGTGGATCTCGGCCATGAGGAGTTTGACTGCATGTTCCAGGGATCCATTCCCGCACTCGTCACGCCGTTCACTGAAGCCGGCACCGTTGACGAAGCAAGCTTTGCCGCCCATGTCGAATGGCAGATCGCCGAAGGCTCGACCGGGCTGGTGCCCGTCGGCACCACGGGCGAATCGCCGACGCTCTCCCACGCCGAACACAAGCGCGTGGTCGAACTCTGTGTTGAGGTGGCTGCAAAGCGCGTGCCCGTCATTGCCGGCGCCGGCTCGAACAACACGCTGGAGGCCATCGAGCTTGCCCAGCATGCCGAATCCGTCGGCGCCGATGCGCTGCTGGTCGTCACCCCCTATTACAACAAGCCGACCCAGAAGGGCCTCTTTGCCCATTACGAGGCGATCGCCAAGGCCGTCTCGCTGCCGATCATCATCTACAACATTCCCGGCCGCTCGGTGATCGACATGTCGCCGGAGACCATGGGCGCGCTCGCCAAGGCGCATCAGAACATCGTCGGCGTCAAGGATGCGACCGGCAAGATCGAGCGCGTCTCCGAGCAGCGCATCACTTGCGGCGCAGATTTCGTCCAGCTTTCGGGCGAGGATGCAACGGCGCTGGGCTTCAACGCCCATGGCGGCACCGGCTGCATCTCCGTCACCGCCAATGTCGCCCCGCGCCTCTGTGCGGAGTTCCAGGCCGCGACCTTGGCCGGCGACTACGCCAAGGCACTCGCCTACCAGGACCGCTTGATGCCGCTGCACAAGGCGATCTTCCTGGAGCCCGGCCTCTGCGGCGCGAAATATGCGCTCAACCGCACCCGCGGCATGAACCGCAAGGTCCGCCTGCCGTTGTTGGGCACGCTGGAGGCTTCGACGGAGGCCGCGATCGACGCAGCGCTGAAGCATGCGGGACTGGTGAACTGAGGGGATGACAAAAGGCCGGCGGAGACGCCGGCTTTTTTTGTTTGAGGGCGGGCTTCGAGCCGGTTCACGGCTTTCGAAGTTTACATGGCTCATATTTCAAGCGCGCTGTCCTCAAAGAAGTTCGCTTTATTTCAGGCATTTACGTCTTGGGTTCGCGTCCTTTTACGGCGTTCGTGAACATGGGGAAGAAGCTGATCTGCCTCTTCATTTTGATCACATCATCAACGCCAATAGTGTTGGCTTTGCGCCGCTCGCCGCCAGAGGGAGTTATGACCTCAATGTCCGGATTCCCTATGATCGCGGCATTTACATCGTCGGCATGGGCTGGAGTGATGTTATAGATGCTTTCGTAGAAATCTCTGACCAGCATAGCGTCCCCGGCTTCGGTGATAAGGCGCGGAATATCTCCCAGCAGTTGGTCCTTTGCTGAGGCTCGACCACTTATGTCGAACAGATAAAGTGTGCCCTCGTCATGCTTAGGATCATACGAGAGCATATTGAGTCCCGATCGCCCGAAGTGAGCCTGTAGGCTTGCGTTGTCGTGCAGGATATTGTTGTAGACCTGACGCGCCCGATAGGCATTCGCGAAGTGAATTAACCAATATCGCCATCCACCAGGATTGTTGATCGAGAATGGGCTCACATATGGTGCGCATAGTCGGAATGCGTCGAATACGATCTTTTCCGCCGCTCCGAGCCAGTCTTTTTGGCTCATGAGCCCATCCAGAGCTTCGATGTCATTGCTAGTAAGCCCGAGATGATCGAGTTGGTTCCGAAGTCGCTCAGGTTGATCCTTCTGCAAGAAGGCGAGCAGAGAGCTAATTACAAATGTATAAAAGATCTCGGCCGCAGGATATGAACGCATGATATCGAGTATGGTGTTACGCTCGACATGGCTATGACCGCATTGGTCGAGATTGAATATGACGCTTCTATAACGACCTTGCGCCAATAGAAATTTTATATCCGGATAGGCGGCTTCGAAAAACTTGTTCAGATACTCAACTCGAATGTGCAGTTTTGGACAGGTTTCGCTCGCTTCCACTTGTATCGGTGCGACCTGAGTCTTCAGAAGTTCAATCGCGTCGCGATTGGCGTCATTGAAAATTAGGAGGCACTCAACTTCTATTGCTCCAAGTCCTTGAACCGAGCGCTGAGTATTCACCGCTTCGAGGGCTCTTTTCAATTCTTCTATGAAAATGAGAGGAGAGCCAGGAGAGCCACATTTGTATCGGCCTCCGCCGGCAAAACCATCGACGATAGCAAGGCGAAAGCGCTCCTGCTGCGGTAGTTTGCAGCGTACCGTTAGATAGTCGAATACGTATTCGCGTAGAATTTTATGTTTCCGACGTGAATGCTCCTCCAGTGTCGCGCCATCAGCCCATTCATATCGTTTTTCAACCAACCCACGACCCCCAAGTCGATATGAGGTTACATATTCACACTGCATTCCGTAATGCTTGGCATCTCATCCCAAGTGCGGCCACGGTACTCACGTCCGTTAGCTTTCTTGGAGCGTTTTTTGTTGTCCTTCCCCCAAGTTCCCCATTGCTTGAAGAAGAATGCAGTACCAGCTCTCACGCATTGACTGTGAATCTCGTCAATCCACTGTTCCTTAATCGGGCGCGCAGATTTGCCGCTTTCGCCGCCAACAATAGCCCAGTGTATGTCGCGCAGGTCGATGATGCCTACCGATCCGATTAGTGGCTCAAAAGAAATGAACCTGATTGCCGCACGAGCCTGTCGGAGGTGGTCGATGCGACCTGACACATCCGAATTCTCGATACTTGTTCCAAGCCAAACGTTCGGAAGGACATCTCCGATGCGGGAGGCGACTAGCGCTGCCATGCGTTCAGGACGTTTGGTGAGAATCTGGTAATTATGGTGCGGAGTCTCTCGCATAACCTTCCACACGTCCAGGATGAACTGGTCGCTGACACCCTCGTGAAAGAGGTCGCTCATCGAGTTCACAAAGATCTTCCGAGGCTTTCTCCATTGGTATGGAATTGAAAGGGCCTCACGGTCCTCCCGTACAACGCCGTTCCAAACAGTGCGATTGCCCGTTTTTCGGGTAAGACCCGCATATTTTGCAATGCCCATGGATTCGAGCCGTTTGGCCATTTCCATGGCGTAGCAATGAGTGCAGCCTCCGGTGACGATTGAGCATCCAGCCACAGGATTCCATGTCGAATCCGTCCACTCGATCTGGGTTTCAGCCATAGGGGTCCCCCGAATTTTCCACGTTAGGCGTTTAGCCTAACCGCTGACCGTATGGAATCCGTTATTGAAGAGCCGCGCTGTATGCTAACATAAATGGCTACCTTTGGTAGAGCTTGATTGAAATTGCCCGCTTCTGACGGCAGCCGCAGTTAATTGGATCCTTGTCTGGTAAGCACTCAGGCGAACAGTTGAGCCCCCCCACCACCCCCACCTTTATTCCCCCCCATCCTCCATTACATATCCATGACATCAGCCACGCCCCGCCCGCGTATGGCGAAGACCAGGACAAAATCCCGGGCGAAACGGAAGATTGAACCATGGCCCCCAAAGGCTCGCAGCGCACCGTCAACAAGATCGTCGCGGAAAACCGCAAGGCGCGGTTCAATTACGAGATTGTTGACACCTTTGAGGCCGGGATCATGTTGACCGGCACGGAGGTCAAGTCGCTGCGCGAGGGCAAGGCCAATATCGCCGAATCCTATGCCTCGGATGAGGGGGAGGAGATCTGGCTGATCAATTCGCATCTGCCGGAATATCTGCAGGCGAACCGCTTCAATCACGAGCCCCCCCCCAAAAAAAACAAACGGCAGGTCACCAAAGGTAACCTGCCGCATCATCACGTCTTGAAGAGAACTTGATCAGAACTCGAGCTCAAGTCCGTTTTCGCAGAAATCGAACTTGGCGGGCTCCGACTCGCTGCCATCCGCATAGGCAGCCTTGACCCACTGGGTGCAGTTCTCGCTGTTTGTGCTCTGGTCCCAGGCGAGATCGACAGTGGTGCCTGGCTTGATGCCTTTTCCGATGTCGAAATAGCCCCAGTCACTCTTGTTTTCCGAGACCAGTATCTCCTTGATAAGCGTTCCGGTGGAGTTGGTGGCGGTGAACGAGAATTCTTCGGCATGAGCGGCAGTAACGGTCATTCCGTTTCCAGCGATGCCGAAAGCGATAGCCAGTATACCAGTGCGAAGGCGATTGAATTTCATCTTGTGTCCTCGGGTCAAATTGAGTTCGACGCCGTCTTTTTGCACCACGCGGTTTTAAAGTCGACGCAAATGAGGGCATGCGCAGGGTTCCTCCCAAAAACGGTTTCTGGACGTTCCAATCCGGGTGTTTTGACGGGAGAATTCGGGGCGAATGCAACCAAACCGGCGGTTCCCGGTCGGCCTCCGACCTGCCCTCGGCGGCCCAAGGTCTCATCCACCTTTATTTCCCCCCCATCCTCCATTACATATCCATGACAACAGCCACGCTCCGCCCGGGCGCGGTCGAACCATGAGAAAACCACGGGCGAAACGGAAGATTTGACCATGGCCCCCAAAGGCTCGCAGCGCACCGTCAACAAGATCGTCGCGGAAAACCGCAAGGCGCGCTTCAATTACGAGATCATCGACACCTACGAGGCGGGTCTGGTTTTGACCGGCACGGAGGTCAAGTCGTTGCGCGAGGGCAAGGCCAATATCGCCGAATCCTATGCCTCGGATGAGGGCGAGGAGATCTGGCTGATCAATTCGCATCTGCCGGAATATCTGCAGGCGAACCGCTTCAACCACGAGCCGCGCCGCCGCCGCAAACTGCTTTTGTCCAAGCGCGAGATCAACCGCCTGCGCGTCTCGATCAACCGCGAGGGCATGACGCTGGTGCCGTTGAAAATCTATTTCAACGAGAAGGGCAGGGCGAAGCTGGAGCTGGCGCTCGCCAAGGGCAAGAAGCTGCATGACAAGCGCGAGACCGAGAAGGAACGCGACTGGAACCGCCAGAAGCAGCGCATCATGAAGACGGGCTGAGGCTGATGGCGCTGGAATTTCTGAAGGTCACCATCGGCCCCTTCGTATTCGAGGCGCGGTTCGAGCGCGAAAAAGCGCCGGAGACCTGCCGGATCTTTGAGAGTTTTCTGCCCTTCCGCAACCAGGCGATCCATTCGCGCTGGTCGGGCGAGGCGGTCTGGGTGCCCTTGGGCGATTTCCAGTTCGGCGCGGGTTTTGAGAATCACACCTGCCATCCCTCGCGCGGCGATATCCTGCTCTATCCCGGCGGCTTCAGCGAAACGGAGCTGCTCTTCGCCTATGGCTCCTCGCATTTCGCCAGCAAGATGGGCGCGCTGGCTGGCAATCACTTTTTGACGGTGGTGAAGGGTGCGGAGCAGCTGGAGGCCATGGGCAGACAAGTGCTCTGGCAGGGTGCGCAGGATATTGCCTTCGAGGCGATGTGAGCGTCTGAAAGCCCTGTCCCCCAAAGGGGAAAGGGTAACGGCCGAAAAACACCCCCCTCTGTCACTACGTGACATCTCCCCCACAAGGGGGGAGAGTGGGGCGTCGCGTTTGCGGCGCTGTTTGCGACTTCAGTTACGGGTGACAGGCAAGCGGTTTAGCCGCTCTCCCCCCTTGTGGGGGAGATGCCCGGCAGGGCAGAGGGGGGGTGTTTCAACCGCAAAGCTTGCGGGCGGGCGCCCGAACCCTCAATGCTCTTCTTCGTGGCTCGACACAGGTTCCGGCGCGCGCGGTGTGCCGCGCTCGGACGGATCACGGCCGATTTCGGCTTTCAGCGTCATCAGGTCGATGAAATGGTCCGACTGGCGGCGCAGGTCGTCGGCGATCATCGGCGGTTGTGTCGCCATGGTCGAAACGACCGAGACCTTGCGGCCCTTGCGCTGCAGCGCTTCGACGAGCGTGGTGAAATCGCCGTCGCCGGAGAAGAGCACGAGATGATCGACGGTCTCGGACTGTTCCATCGCGTCGATGGCAAGCTCGATGTCCATGTTGCCCTTGACCTTGCGGCGGCCCATGGAGTCGGTGAATTCCTTCGCCGGCTTGGTCACGACCTTGTAGCCGTTATAATCCAGCCAGTCGATCAGCGGGCGGATCGAGGAATATTCCTGATCCTCGATGAGGGCGGTGTAATAATAGGCGCGCAGGAGGTAGCCGCGCTTCTGGAATGCCTTCAGAAGCTTGCGATAGTCGATATCGAAGCCGAGGCTCTTGGAGGCTGCGTAGAGATTGGCGCCGTCGATGAACAGGGCGATTTTTTCGCGCGGGTCAAACATCTTCAGTATCCTCAGGTACAATATGAACGAATGCGGCAATCGGAAATCAAAACAATACCTTGCCCCTCCACATATGACCGTCGCATTAAATTATGATCTGATCATATAGTAAGGTATTTAGGGTACGACTGTGGATAATCCAAGCATCCCAGGGTTGCATGCGACGGCAAATCGCGGCTTTTGGGCCTGTCTTTTTTTGGCTTTCGCGCCTGCGATCACGAAAAACTTGAATTTGCCCGCCATTGCCTGTATCGCACCCGTCAATCCCATGCATCCATGACCGCAAAGGACAGGCAATGGCCCGCGTCACCGTTGAAGATTGCATCGACAAAGTCGAAAACCGTTTCGAGCTCGTGCTGCTCGCAAGCCATCGTGCCCGCCAGATCTCGCAGGGCGCCCCGATCACCATCGATCGCGACAAGGACAAGAACCCGGTCGTGGCACTTCGCGAAATCGCCGACGAGACCCTCTCGCCGGATGATCTGAAGGAAGACCTGATCCACTCGCTGCAGAAGCATGTCGAAGTCGACGAGCCGGAGCATGAGCCGAGCTCGATGCTCGCCAATACCGGCACGGCCGGCAAGGGTGATGAAGAAGACGAACTGCCGGAAACCCTCACCTTCGACCAGATGTCGGAAGAGGATTTGTTGGCCGGTATCGAAGGTCTGGTCCCGCCGGAAAAGAGCGACGATTACTAATCGTCAACAGGTCGGAATTTAGTCTGTTTCTGACAGTTGGATAACGTGCGCCAGTCATGTCGGCTGGCGCGCTTTTTCGTTTTAGGAGACGCCTGAATGATGCGGCAGTATGAGCTCGTGGAGCGGGTACAGAAGTACAAGCCCGACGCCAACGAAGCTCTTCTCAACAAGGCCTATGTCTATGCCATGCAGAAGCATGGCAAGCAGACGCGCGCCAGCGGAGATCCCTATATCTCCCACCCGCTAGAGGTCGCCGCCATTCTGACCGAAATGCGCCTGGACGAATCGACCATCGCGGTCGCGCTCCTACACGACACCATTGAGGACACGTCGGCCACCCGCGCCGAGATCGACGAATTGTTCGGCGAAGACATCGGCCGCCTCGTCGAGGGTCTCACCAAGATCAAGAAGCTCGACCTCGTCACCAAGAAGGCGAAGCAGGCGGAAAACCTGCGCAAGCTGCTGCTGGCGATTTCCGACGACGTGCGCGTGCTGCTCGTCAAGCTCGCCGACCGCCTGCACAACATGCGCACGCTCGAGCATATGCGCGACGACAAGCGCGCCCGCATCTCCGAAGAGACGATGGAAATCTATGCGCCGCTCGCCGGCCGCATGGGTATGCAGGACATGCGCGACGAGCTGGAGGACCTGTCCTTCCGCTACATGAACCCGGAAGCCTATGAGACGGTCACCAACCGCCTGGCGGAACTCTCGACCCGCAATGAGGGTCTGATCACCAAGATCGAGGATGAGTTGCGCGACCTGCTGGTGGCGAACGGGCTCTTGAACGCCGGCGTCAAGGGCCGCCAGAAGCGGCCTTACTCCGTTTTCCGCAAGATGCAGTCGAAGTCGCTCTCTTTCGAACAGCTCTCGGATGTCTACGGCTTCCGCCTCCTGGTCGATGACATTCCCGGCTGCTACCGCGCGCTCGGCATCGTCCACACCCGCTGGCGCGTCGTGCCCGGCCGGTTCAAGGACTATATTTCGACGCCGAAGCAGAACGACTACCGCTCGATCCACACCACGATCGTCGGTCCGTCCCGCCAGCGTATCGAGTTGCAGATCCGCACCCGCCGCATGCATGAGATCGCCGAATATGGTATCGCCGCACACAGCCTCTACAAGGATGGCGAAAACGGCGATCCGAACGAGCCGCTGAAGCGCGAAAGCAATGCCTATTCCTGGCTGCGCCACACGATCGAAGCCTTGGCGGAAGGGGATAACCCGGAAGAGTTCCTCGAACACACCAAGCTCGAACTCTTCCAGGACCAGGTCTTCTGTTTCACGCCCAAGGGCAAGCTGATCGCGCTGCCGCGGGGTGCAACCCCGATCGATTTCGCCTATGCCGTCCACACCAATGTCGGCGATACCTGCGTCGGCGCCAAGATCAACGGCTCGATCATGCCGCTCGTCACGCGGCTGTCCAACGGTGACGAAGTGGAGATCATCCGCTCCGGTGTGCAGGTGCCACCGGCGGCCTGGGAAGAGATCGTCGTCACCGGCAAGGCTCGCTCCGCCATCCGCCGCGCCACCCGCATGGCGATCCGCAAGCAATATGCGGGCCTCGGCCAGCGCATTCTGGAGCGTACCTTCGAGCGCGCTGGCAAGGTCTTCTCAAAGGACACACTTCGTCCCGTGCTGCATCGGCTCGGCCAGCGCGACGTCGAGGATGCAATTGCCTCGGTCGGCCGCGGCGAAACCTCGTCGCTTGATGTGCTGCGCGCCGTCTATCCGGACTATCAGGACGAGCGCGTCACGGTAAAACCGTCGGAAGACGGCTGGTTCGCGATGAACAGCGCGAACGGCATGGTCTTCAAGATCCCCGGCGCCGCCCACCCCAAGGGCGATGTACCGACGGCCGGTGACGGTCCCGAGCCGCTGCCGATCCGCGGCCTGTCGGGCAATGCCGAAGTGCATTTCGGCCCGGCAGGCGCGGTGCCCGGCGACCGCATCGTCGGCATCATGGAAGACGACAAGGGCATCACCATCTATCCGATCCAGGCATCAGCCCTGCAGAAGTTCGATGACCAGCCGGAACGCTGGATCGACGTGCGTTGGGATCTCGACGAGGCCAACAAGTCGCGCTTTGTCGCCCGTATCCTGATCAATGCGCTGAACGAGCCGGGAACGCTGGCAACGGTCGCCCAGTGTGTCGCCCGCCTCGACATCAACATCCGCGTGTTGAACATGATCCGCATCGCCACCGACTTCACCGAGATGGCGATCGATCTCGAGGTCTGGGATCTGCGCCAGCTCAGCCAGTTGCTCGGCGAGCTGAAGGAACTGGACTGCATCTCGACGGTGAAGCGCGTCTACGACTGAACCCTTTGTCGTGACCGTGGGGCATGCCGGCATCCGGCCTGGCCCACGGTTTTGTGTGATCTCTTTGCCCTGTGGCGATCGAACTGCTCATCTTTTGCCCATCTTCTGCCCAAAACGTAAACCTCAGCCTCCTCGCTATGCGTTTGGCGCATGCCTGACGTCGCCAATCGTCTCTGGTGGTTTGTGCGGCGCAATATTATCTTCGGTTCAACAAATGAAACACAGAACCGAGGAATAAAACGATGTTTACTCCGATCCGCAAACTGGCCCGTGCACTCCGCGTTCCCAGCGCCGCCGAGCGCGAAATGAGCTACCTGAATGGCGCCCGCGACCTCGTCGACCTGGAATACCGCCAGCGCGAAATCGACCGCGGTATCTTCCGTCGCGGCTTCTGATACCGAAGGCCTGACAAGGCCGCGAACAAGCCTGTCCGATGGTGGCCAATCGCGGCCACCTCCTGATGGGTGGTACGTTCGGCGCCGGTCCTGATCGGCGCCCTGGGTTTTAGGCGCTCCGTCGACGGCTGTCCCTTGCGGGAAGTGCAGCGGATAAACTACATGTTGTCCATGCTGTTTCGACGTCGCCAACCACTTTCCTATTCGACCAAGCTGCGCGAGCTCTTTTGGCCGAGAAAAGGCTTCTCTCGCCCGTTTCAATATGTCGGCAAGCGCGTGCTGCGGCTTTCGGCAACGCCCCATGCCGTAGCGGCCGGGATTGTCGCGGGTGTGGTGTCGTCGTTTACGCCCTTCATCGGCTTCCACTTCCTCATCGCTTTCGCCATCGCCTATCTTGTCGCCGGTAACATGCTGGCGGCGGCCCTCGGCACAGCAGTCGGCAATCCCTTGACCTTTCCCCTGATCTGGGCGGCTACCTGGGAAATCGGCCATCGCATGCTGGGCAAGGGCGATCCGGTCGGCGAGGCGGTGGATCTGGAGCAGATCTCGCATGTTTCCGGCATCGCCCATATCTGGCAGCCGATCCTGAAACCCATGCTGGTCGGAGCAATTCCGCTCGCGGTCCTCAGCATCATCGTCATCTATCCCGTCACCTACATTGCCGTTGACCGCTTCCAGCGCCAGCGCCGCGCACGGCTGTCCGCAAGGGCAAAAGACCGCCTGACCGAAGCTCTGGAAGGGACGAGTGTCTGACATGATCATCGGCATCGGCAGCGACCTCATCGATATCCGCCGCATCGAGAAATCGATCGAAAAATTCGGCGAGAAGTTTACCGCCCGGTGCTTCACCGACGAAGAGCAGGCGCGCTCGAACGGGCGCAAGGATTGTGCCGCCTCCTATGCGAAGCGCTTCGCCGCCAAGGAGGCCATGGCCAAGGCGCTGGGCACAGGCATCGCCGAAGGCGTGTTCTGGAAGGAGATGGGCGTGGTCAATCTGCCGAATGGCAAGCCCGGCCTGGAACTCACCGGTGGCGCCGCGCGGTTTCTCGAGCGCCTCGTACCGGCCGGACACCGTCCCGTCATTCATCTCACCATCACCGACGAATTCCCCTATGCCCAGGCATTCGTCATCGTCGAGGCGGTGCCACTCGCCCGCTGATACATCCGGTCGCGACGGTTTGACGGGCTTGGCGGTTGCCGCGCCCGCACGAACCGACTAGACAGTGCAGGATTTTCGCAAGAAGGAAACGATCCGCGTGAGCGACGCCAAGAAGCAAAGTGCCCTTTGGGAAAACATCAAGGTCATCATCCAGGCCCTCCTGCTGGCCATGGTCATCCGCACCGTGCTGTTTCAGCCCTTTACGATTCCGTCGGGCTCGATGATGCCGACCCTGCTGGTCGGTGACTACATCTTCGTCAACAAGTTCTCCTACGGCTATTCGAAGTATTCGCTGCCCTTTTCTCCGGATCTTTTCGAGGGCCGCATCTTCGCGAGCGAGCCGAAGCGCGGCGACATCGTCGTTTTCCGCTTCCCGCCGAACCCCAGTATCGATTACATCAAGCGCCTCGTCGGCCTTCCGGGCGACCGTATTCAGGTGATCAACGGCGTGCTGAACATCAATGGCCAGCCGGTGCCGAAGGTCGAGGACGGCGTCTTCACCTCGGACTATCGCATGGACCCGGGCACAGACGTGCCGGTCTTCCGCGAGACCCTGGACAATGGCGTGAGCTATGACACGCTTGACCAGGCGCCGGATACGCGCGGAGACAACACCCGCGAATTCATCGTCCCGGAAGGCCATTATTTCATGATGGGCGACAACCGTGACAACTCGCTCGACAGCCGCTTCGATGTCGGTTTCGTTCCGGCTGAAAACCTGGTCGGCAAGGCCTCGCTGATCTTCTTCTCGCTCGGCAATGACACGTCGTTCCGCGAAGTCTGGAAGTGGCCGGCCAACATGCGTTGGGATCGTCTGTTCAAGGTTGTCGGATGAAAAAGACCACAGTCACCGGGATCGGCGAGGAGGAGTGGCAGTCGCTGGAGGCACAGATCGGCCACCGCTTCTCCGAGCGCGACCGCGTGATCCGGGCGCTGACCCATTCCAGCGCCCAGGTCTCCAAGAGCAAGGGCGACTATGAGCGCCTGGAATTCCTCGGCGACCGAGTGCTAGGCCTCTGCGTCTCCGAACTGCTCTTCACCACCTTTCGCGATGCGACCGAAGGCGAGCTTTCGGTGCGCTTCAATCAGCTGGTGAGTGCAGAGACCTGTGCTGCCGTGGCCGACGAGATGCAGCTTCACCGCTTCATCCGCACCGGCGCCGACGTGAAGAAGATCACCGCGCAGAACATGCTGAATGTCCGCGCTGACGTGGTCGAAGCCCTGATCGCGGCCATCTACCTGGATGCCGGGTTGGAGGCCGCCCGCGGCTTCATTCTGAAATACTGGCAGTCCCGTGCCGCCCGCGCTGATGGCGCCCGCCGCGACGCCAAGACCGAATTGCAGGAATGGACGCATGCCAAGTTCGGCGTGCCTCCCATTTACAAGGTTGCCGATCGCTCCGGACCGGATCATGATCCCCGCTTCACGGTGATCGTCGAGATCCCCGGCATCAAGCCGGAGACCGGCATCGATCGTTCCAAGCGTGCCGCCGAACAGGTGGCCGCGACCAAGATACTCGAACGCGAAGGCGTCTGGGCCAAGGCCACCGACGCCAACTGATTGGATACCATGACCGAAACAGAGACCCCGGACGGCGGCGAAGCCACCGTCGCTACCCCGACCCGATCCGGCTTCGTTGCCCTGATCGGCCCGACCAATGCCGGCAAGTCGACCTTGGTGAACCGCTTCGTCGGTGCCAAGGTGTCGATCGTCAGCCACAAGGTGCAGACGACCCGCGCCGTGATGCGCGGCATCGCCATCCACAAGAACGCCCAGATCGTCTTCATGGACACGCCCGGCATCTTCAAGCCGCGCCGCAAGCTGGATCGCGCCATGGTGACGTCTGCCTGGGGCGGCGCCAAGGATGCCGATATCATCCTGCTCCTCATCGACAGCGAACGCGGCCTGCGCGGTGACGCCGACGCGATCCTCGAGGCGCTGAAGGATGTGCCGCAGCCGAAGATCCTCGTCCTGAACAAGATCGACCGTGTCCGCCACGAGGACCTCTTCACGCTGGCTGAGAAGGCCAACGAAGCGGTCAAGTTCGATCGCACCTTCATGATTTCGGCAACGACAGGCTCGGGCTGCGACGACATCATGGACTATCTGGCCGAGACCTTCCCGGAAGGTCCCTGGTATTATCCCGAAGACCAGATCTCCGATCTGCCGATGCGCCAGCTCGCAGCCGAGATCACCCGTGAAAAGCTGTTCCTGCGCCTGCATCAGGAGCTTCCCTATTCCTCGCATGTCGAGACGGAGACATGGGAAGAACGCAAGGACGGCTCGGTTCGCATCGAGCAGGTGATCTACGTCGAGCGCGACAGCCAGAAGAAGATCGTGCTCGGCAAGAATGGCGACGCCATCAAGGCGATCTCGACGGCCTCCCGCAAGGAGATGTCGGAGATCCTCGAACAGCCGGTGCACCTCTTCCTCTTCGTCAAGGTGCGCGAAAACTGGGGCAATGACCCCGAGCGGTTCCGCGAGATGGGCCTGGAATTCCCCCGCGACTGAGTGCGCAAGGTTGGCCGTTTACCCCTTCGCGCCGGCGGGTCTGATCCGCCGGGCGACGAAGGTGGCGATCTGCGGGCCGACCAGAATGACCACGATCAGCCGCATCGTCTGCAACGCCATGACGAAAGACATGTCGACCGGCGTCGAGGCGGCGATGATCGCGATTGAATCGAGACCGCCGGGGCTGGTCGCGAGATAGGCGGTCAAGGGATCGATGCCTTTCAGCCACCAGAGCAGGAAGGCGAGCCCGCCGCAAAAGGCCATCAGAACCAGGATCGACCCGACCACCTGGGGAAGCGCACTTGCCGCATGGCGCAGGATACGGCGGGTAAATGTGAGCCCGATCCGCCAGCCGATGACGCTGTAGCCGAGCGCCAGCAGCCATGGCGGCAATTGCAGGGAGATGTAGCCCATCACATGCAGGATGGTGGTCGCCACCAGCGGCAGCAGCATGGTGCCTGCCGGGATCTTGAGACGTGCGCCGAGCGATGCTGCGGCAAGCGCGGCGGCGAGCGTCAGGCCGAGGTCGGACCAGTCCGTGTCCGGAAACCACACGGTCTGCGGCGCCGTCCCGCCGCTGATCCTGAAGACCAAGGCGGCCACGATCGAGGCGCCGGTCGCCACGAACACCACCCGCAGATATTGCATGAAGGCGACGAGCCGGGCATCCGCGCCGTGCGCTTCTGCCATCAGCACCATGGCGGACGCAGCCCCGGCCGACGTGCCCCAGACGGCGGTCGTGCCCGGCAGGATATCAGCCCGTGCAATCAGGTAACCGAGCAGGCTGCTGGCCGAGATCACGGCCAGCACGATGGCGAGAAACAGCGGCCAGTCGAGCGCCACCGCCTTCAGCGTCTCCAGGTCGAGCGACCGTGCAATGATGCAGCCGAGCAGCGAATGTGCGCAGATGTAAGGGTAGCGGTGGACCGAAAGCCGCGCACCATTCGTCGCAACGAGGATGGCCGCAGCCATCGGGCCGAGCAGCAGGGCGCCAGGAATGTGGCCGAGAAACAGCGCGGTCGATAGCGCGAGCGAGGCGGCGAAGAGAATGGCCCAGCGCAGAATGACGGGCAGGGGCGTCAGGATCCCTGGCGGCGGGGAAGGGGGCGCCGCGGTTGCTGGCGCTGCCGCGGGTGCTGCTGCCGTTGCGTCGGACACTTTGTCGGGCAGGCCTGCCTGATCGCCCATGGGCTTCTCCCGGTTTCGCCAACTTGCCTCTGGATAAGCACTGGACGAAAGCGCAATTTCGTAAAATAAATGAGGTTGACCTCACAAACGAGTTTTATGAGCATGTCCTCGCAAAAGTCAAGTTTGCCGATCGCGCCGACGGCGCCCGAGGTGACGGATGTTTCCGCAGCCCCCGCTGCATCCGCGCCGGCGAAGGTGGTCGCAGTCGCGGTGGCCAAGGAGCCCAAGCGCCAGCGTGGTATTGCCCGGGTCGCCCGCCTGCTCGATGCCGGCGCAAGTGTTTTTGCCGAACAGGGTTACAAGGCGGCGACCATGACAGAGATCGCCGCCCGCGCAGGCGCGCCGATCGGCTCGCTCTACCAGTTCTTTCCGAACAAGGACGTGTTGGCCGACGCTCTGGTCGCCCGCTACGGCGAGCACGTGACGGCAGCGCTGGACAAGATCCGCGATGAGGCGGCCGAGCTGGATGGTGGAGACCTCGCCGATCGCCTGCTCGATGTGATGGTTGTCCATGCCTCCGAACGCAGCCTGGCGCTCAGCCTGCTCGATGCACGCTGGGAGCAGCCGGGTGTCCGGCCCGGCGTGCTGCGCGAAAGCCTGCGTCGACACATTGCGGAATGCCTTGCCGCCTGGCGACCGGCACTCGCTGACGACGAGCGCCAGGCGATGGCGGTCGTCCTGCTGCAGGCGATGAAGTCACTGGCGCAACTGCATGAAGAGAAACGCTATCCCGGCAAGGCGGAGGCGCTTGCCCAATGGCGCGGCTGGGTCCGTCGCTACCTCCAGGATTTCTGAGCCAATGGCCCGAATCGGTTGTCCCCGGGGTGCGCGGTGGGGTAGACTGCGCCGATGCAATGGACGGACGAGGCAATTCTGCTCGGTGTGCGCAGGCATGGCGAAACCAGCGTCATCGCCGAGATGATGACCCGTAGCCGCGGCCGCCATCTCGGCATGGTCCGCTCCGGTCGCTCACGCACGATGCAGCCGGTTCTGCAGCCCGGCAACCGCCTGGAGGTCACCTGGCGGGCACGGCTCGATGAACATCTCGGCGAATACCGTGTTGAGCCGCTGGCGCTGCGCGCCGGCCGGCTGATGGAAAGTGCGACCGCCGTCTATGGTGTTCAAGCGCTTGGCTCGCTGCTCCGCCTGCTGCCCGAGCGCGACCCCCATCCGCATCTTTTCGAAGCGCTCGACGTGATCCTCGATCATCTGGAGGAGCCGGCAACGGCAGGCGAGCTCTTCGTCCGCTTCGAGCTCGCGCTTCTGAACGATCTCGGCTTCGGGCTGGATCTGGAGGAGTGCGCGGCGACGGGACTGCGCGAGGATCTCGCCTATGTCTCGCCCAAGTCGGGTAGGGCGGTCAGCCGTGCGGCAGGTGCGCCCTGGGCCGACAAGATGCTGGCGCTGCCGGATTTCCTGTCATCCGGAACGAGGAGAGGAGCAGACCCCGAAAGCCTGGCCGCCGCCTTCCGGCTCACCGGATATTTCCTGGAGCGCCACGTCTACGTGCCGCGCGGGCTGGAAGCGGGCGCGGCACGAGAGGGCTTTTGTCAGGCGGCGTTGAAGACCCTGCGGGCGCTCGACGGCACGGGCGTATTGGCCGCGCCGAGAAACTCTGCCTGATCGACAGGGTCCGATTTGACCATGTGCTGGTGGATGGCGGCCTGAAGCTCGCTGATGTTGCGATAGCTGCCGCCGTCCAGGTCGATAACAGGATATTTGACGGCGATGAACTTGACCCTGTCGCCGTCGGGGATTGTGATTCCAACCGGAATCCCGGCATATTCGATGACTTGCTTCTTCATAACGATAGTCCCCGCCCATGCGTATTCGCACGGCGTTTTCAATGATGTCGATGGGTTTGAGTCAGTGCTTGCGCAGCGTCACATTCGACAGGTGCAGGCGTAATGGCGTTTCACCATCACGAAGCGCGGGGTCGTCTGCCAGGATCGGATGGCATCAAGAAACACAACTTGCATTTCGCTGACCTCCTTCTTTGGCTGCGGCCTCTCATGCGGAGGCCTTCAATGGTTCGTCGTCAGATCCGAACCAACACGACAAAGGTAGGTGGCGGGATGGAATCCGTCAACGGGGATCGCGAGAAAAATAAAATAATTTTCTGTGACAGTCGGATTGAGGCGAAATCACGGGAATTTTGATCCGGCTTGGACCGAATGACAGAAAATCATCTCACTTTTGGCAAAATTACGCCGCGGCCATAACGGGTCGGTCGACCGCCACTTCGCGGATTGGCCAATGCACCACGGCCGCGAAGATCCCGAGTGCCACACCCAACCACCAGACCTGGTCATAGGTTCCGAACTGGTCATAGAGATAACCGCCCATCCAGACGCCAAGGAAGGAGCCGATCTGGTGCGACAGGAAAACCAGTCCGCCGAGCAGGCCGAGATGGCGCGTTCCGAACATGATCGCGACCAGACCGTTTGTCGGCGGCACCGTGGAGAGCCACAGGAGGCCCATCACTGCGGCGAAGATCACCACGGAGGCCGGCGTTTGCGGCAGCAGCAGGAAGAGCGTCACGGTGATCGAGCGGCCGATATAGATGAAGGCGAGGAAATAGGGTTTTGAATAGCGCTGCCCGATCCAGCCGGCGGCCAGCGAGCCGATGATGTTGAAGAAGCCGATCAGCGCCATGGCGATGACGGCATACCGCGCCTCGATGCCGATATCGCCGAGATAGGCCGGGAAATGCGCGGTGATGAAGGCGACCTGGAAACCACAGACGAAGAAGCCGGTGGTGAGCAGCAGATAGCTCTTATGCGCGAGCGCCTCTTTCAGCGCCTCGGTCACCGTCTGCTTATATTGGTTGCCGGACTGGCTGCCCGACTGCGCATTGCCGCGCAGAGGGAAGGCGAGCAGTGGCACGACCAGCATCATCACGGCGATGATGACAAGGCTGTCGGACCAGCCGAAGGCGGAGATGAAGCCCTGGCTCAGCGGCGCAAACAGGAACATCCCGGCAGAGCCTGCCGCAGTCCCGATGCCGAACGCCATCGAGCGCTGCTCCGGCGTCACATTGCGGGCAAAGGCCGAGAGGATGACACTGAACGAACCGGCGCCGATCGCCGTACCAACAAGCACGCCGCCGCCGATATGCAGCCAGATCGGTGCAGCCGCATGGGCCATCATCAGCAGGCCGGCCGCATAGAGCACACCGGACATGACGAGCACGCGGCCGGTGCCGTATTTGTCGGCCAGCGCCCCGAAAAATGGCTGGCTGACACCCCAGAACAGGTTCTGGAAGGCCATGGCCAGACCAAAGGTCGAGCGGTCCCAGCCACGATCGGCCAGCATCGGCAGCTGGAAGAAGCCCATGGCCGAGCGCGGCCCGAAGGTCATCACCGCGATCAGCGATCCGGCAAGAATGATGAGCCAGGGCATCGGGTGGCGGACGGTCGCAGTCATGGGGATTCTCCTCTATGAGCACCGACATTAATCCAGTCGACCCATGACGGGAAACGCCTTTTGATGAACTGGCCATCAAGGGATTTGATGAAAGTCACGAGCGATGATTGGGGGACCCGATCGTCTAAGCGGGCTTGGATGAGACCGTGACCTCGGGCGCGCCACCTCTCCCCGTTGTGGGAGAGGTTACAATATCGAAGGCTTAGGCGCGCCTAAGCGCCTAAACTTCAGATTTTGTTGGTGAGGGGATCGGTGCTGCGGGCACGAAGAACAGACCCCCTCGCTTGCGATTTCAGATGTTTAGGCGGCTTGCGCGCGCCTAATTCATCAAAATCGCTTTCTCCCCCACCAAGGGGGAGATGGGGCGTCGCGCGCGCTGCCGACCTCGCAATCTCACCGCTGCTTGATCGCCCAACCTTCACGCATCCCCAGCACCGTGACCGCATCGCCAACCGACACCACGCCTTCTCCCCGCGGCACGGCATTCCAGCCGAACAGCGGCCCCGGCACGCGCCGGTCTGCGGACATCCGAATGCGGCCCATGGCCGGCATCGGATTGGCACCCTCGCGCGATCCGGTTTGCTGGTCTTGGCTTGTCATGATGCATCGCGGGCAGGGCTTGACGAAATCGAAGCGGATGCCGCCGATGCCGAGACCGGTCCAGCCATCCTCCGCCCATGGCTCGTCACAATCGAGCACGATGTTGGGTCGGAAGCGATCCATGCCGACAGAGCCTTCGCCGTGGCGCTCCATGTCTTCGTTGAGCGCGCGCAGCGACCCGGTGGTGGTGACGAGGATCTGGTAGCCATCCGCAAACCCCATCGGCGAATTCTCGCCGGCCCATTCCGCACTTGCCTGTCGGCGGCTCTCCCCGTCGATGAACACGAGTTTGACGGACCGTCCAAACCACTCCGACAGTTTTGCATTGACGCTGTCGTCGGCAACGGCAGCGCTGACGATCGATTTCCAGATCGCCACATCCATGCGGTGATCGGGGTGAGGCGGCGCGACCATGGCTTCGCGCTCGTCATCGAGCCGAAGCGTGAGATAGGCGGTGCCTGGAATAGCTGTGAGCCGCGCCAGTTCCGGCAGTTCGCGCTGGGTGATGAAATGGCCTGAGGGATCGACCAGCATCATCCGCCGGTCGCCGGAAAGGCCCATGGCCTCAATCCGCGCCTGCGGGAGCGCGATCCCCCGGCCACTCTTGAGAGGATAGATGAAAAGCCCGGTGACCTGCATGGCGTAACCTTTAGATTTCGTCGCGAAAGAGGGTGAGGAACTGTTCGAGCCGCTGGTGCCGCTCCTCAGCCAGGGCGCGGCCTGTCGCGGTCTGGAAGCCGTCGGAGAGTTTGAGCAGCTTGGCCGGAAAATGGTCAATCGCATAGCGCCGGTCGTCCAGCGGCCGGTGTTCGGCGCCGGGATCGCCCGGATGGTAGAGACCCGAGCCCATGCGCCCGGCGATGTAGAAGCAGCGCGCCACGCCGACCATGCCGATCGCATCCAGCCGGTCGGCATCCTGCAGGATCTTGGCCTCCAGCGTTTCCGGTGGGATATTGGCGGAGAAGCTGTGGGTGAGAACGGCATGGGCAACGCGGGCGATTTTGTCCTCCGCCCAGCCGAGATCGGCCAGGATGCCGGAGGCCTTCTCGGCCGCGAGCCGGGAGGCCTGTGCGCGCAGCGGCGAACTCTTCTCGACGGCCACGCAGTCATGCAGGAGCACGGCCGCTACCAGCACCTCGGCGTCGCCACCTTCGCCCGCCTGGATGCGCATCGCATTGCGGAACACCCGGTGGATATGGGCAAGGTCATGCGATCCGTCGTCGCCTTCCGTTGCATGGGACAGAAGCTGTGCCGCAAGCACCTGGTGCGGAGCGAAGGCGTCGGCGGTGAGGATGTCTGTCACGGCTTTGGTCCCGGTGATTCCTGGCAGTCGAGGCGCCCATCTAGCCCGCCCGGAGGCATCGCGGCAATCCGGCTCCGCTCAGATCCCCGTCGGTTCCTCCTCTGGTTCCTCCGGGATGGCCGTCTTCGTCTTGGAACTGAGAATCTTCTGGTAGAACAGCCCGATGCCGATCAGCACGAAGCCGAGGCCGATGAAGGACAAGGCGCGCAGCACACCTTCCAGATTGGCCATGTCGGCGAGGAAGACCTTCGCGACGGTGAGCATGACGATGACGGCCGACGCGATCCTGAGGCTGCGGGCATCGAAGCGCGAGCCGAGGGCCAGCAGTCCGACACCGATCGCCAGCCACGCCACGGAATAGCTATAGGTCTCGGCCTGCTCGAAGCCTTTCCACGAGGCGATATAATCCCCTTGCCAGAAACGCCGGACGCTGAGTGTCACCCAGGCAAAGCCGAGGATCGCGCCGGAGATGGCGAGCAGGATGACGTAAGGCAGCGGACGTCGAACGCGGGCATAGACCGCAAGTCCGGCATAACCGAGCCCGGGCATCAGGTATCCGATCAGGAGCAGGTTGAGGAAGGGCCATGAGCCCGTGCCCTCGCCGCTGAAATAGGGGTTGAGCGCGCCCAGGTGCAGGCTCAGCACCTGCAGCATGGAGAGGCCGCCCGCCACCATCGAGCCGTAGCGGAAGACAATACTGGGTGACTTGAGGTCGAGCGTCATCAGGATGCCGGACAGGCCGATGACCAGCAGGGTATAGATCGACTGCTCACTGAGCGTCGGTCCGCTGGCATCGAGCACGCCGCCATTCATCGCATGGCGTACCAGGATCGCGACGGCGAGCAGGCCCATGAGGCTGGCCAGCCCCTGCAGGGCGTTCCTCACCCTTACGCCCGGCCAGTTGCGCATCTCGTAGGCGGAGAGGACGGCAAGGAGCGCCGGAATGCCGTAGCCGGCAAGCAGCTGGTTGAAGAAGGGCGTGCGGCTCAAAGCATCCGGTCCGACCAGCGTCGGATCCCAGGCGATCCGGAACAGCACGCCGGCCAGCGCCGCGACCGTGATCCAGGGCAGCCCGCTCCAGCGGCGGAGCCGCGTTGCCATCAAATAGGCGAAGCCGAGCACCGCGAGCAGGACTGTGGTGACAAGGCCGTCGCTCAGCGTATGCAGAGCCAGCGCGAAGGCGGCAAAGCTTCCTGTCAGCAGCAGGTCGCGTGCGCGGCGCAAGCGTCCACCGAGACCTATCCGCTCCAGCCATTCCGCCGCTGCAAGCAGCGCGCCACCGGTCGCGATTGCATAAACCCCATGACGCCAGTCGCCGCCATAAATGCCGTAGAAGACAAAGCTGGTCGTGGCGAGCATCACCGGCATGAAGGCGGCAAGCCCGGCCCAGAGGGTCGAGAACACCGTATCGACTGCACCGCGTCGGCGGATGAAGGCGAGCCCGAGAAGGGTGAACATGGCCCCGAGATAAAACAGCAGCAGCACGACGAAGCGGTCGAGGCTGGTAATCGTCTCTGTCGTGACGTCGACACCGTCGAGCACGGTCTGCACGTGCGTGAACATGTCCGTCTGGATAAGCGTACCGAGAAGGGCACCAAACGCTGCAATCCCCATCGGCCAGAAGGCGCCCTGGCGGGCGGCACCGGCCGCCGCAAGCACGGCAATCAGTGCGGTAAAGCAGAAGGCCGGGAAGATGTCGGTGATGCCGGTTAGCGCCAGCATGCCGAGCGCCGGGAAGAGCACGGCAAGCGCGAGTGTGATGTCGAGGCCGAGACGGCCGAAGGCCATGCGCCGGCCAACAGCCACCCACGAGAGCGTTTCGTCAGAGACGTCGGCATCCGCATTCGTATTGCCGGGCCAGATCATCACCCAGGCCGCGACCATGGCGATCAAGGACAGCGTCACCGGCGTCAGGTCGCCGAGATCGAACAGGCCGATCAGCGCCCAGAGCCCGAGCCCCACCTGCGCCAGCGCCGGCACGACCTGCCAGCCGCGCATCCGCGAGGCGATGGCGGTCGCGACCTGCGCAACGGTCAGGAAGATGAACAGCGTCCAGGGGCTGGGGCTGGTGGAGGACACGAGAAGCGGCGTCAGCATCGAGCCGGCAAGGCCAAGCCCGGCGAGTGCCTGCCCATGCAGCAGAGACAAGCCGAGCACGGCAAACGCGGTGAGCGCCAGCAGGATGAAGGCGGTTGCCGGGCCGATGAAGTCATAGATGCCGTGGGCGGCATAGATCGCGCCGAACAGCGCGACCGCACCGGCGGCGGTCAATATGCCGGGCACCATGGCATTGGCGTAAAGGGCCGCCGCCTGCGGCAACGCCTTGCGCCGCACCAGTTCGCCGCCCGCCATCAGCAGAAGGCCGAAAAGGGCTGCGAGCGACAGACGGACGCCGGGGCCGAGCAGCCCGCTTTCAATCGAATAGCGCACCAGGAAGACACCGCCGAGCGCCAGCGCCAGACCACCGGCCCAGACAGCCCAACGGGCGCCGAGCAGGTTTTCCAGAGTTTCGGCCGGTGCAGCCACAGGTGTCTTTGAGAGTGCGGAAGTGGTTTCGTCCGAAGCCGTTCTTGCCGCGAGTGCCGGGACCTCTTCAGAGGGGGCCGGGGCGCGGTCGGGGACAGTCTCGTCTACGGTAGCCCTCGGAGCCTCAGAAGGACTTGCCTCTTGGGCGTCGCTCAAACCCGCCATCGTCTCGGTGTCCGACGCCTTGCTCGCCACTTCGTCGGCAACCGTGCGAGCTTCGCTCAAGCGCAGCAATTGTTCGCGCACGGCGCCCAGCTCCTGCTCAAGGCGGTCGACCCGCTTGGCCGAGCCGCGCAGGCTGACGAAGAGAACGCCGATCAGGATCAGCGGCAGGATTTCGAACATCAGACCTCTCAAGCGTCAAATTATGTTCCGTCACCCTAATGCTTTTTGCCGCAAGGGAAAGCGCGCTGCATCACGTGTGATGAATGTCTCAGCCCATAGGGTAGCTGCACCGCATCCCTTGCAATCCACGCCGAAACTTTCTAAATCCTGTCCACCGGCAGCAGCCGGTTTTCTTTGGCTCTTGTTATGCTCATTGTGAGCATAAATCTGGGAGGAGGTTGCCATGGAAGCGCAGGTTCAGCGAAGCACGGGCAAATCAGCACCGACGGCAGCCGAACGTTTCGGCGTCTGGGAGCGTCCCGACCTCAGCTACACGCCCGCTGTCGCGAAGGAAACCGCACATCTCTACGAGCGTGTCCGCGATTTCATCCCGGAAATCGAATGGCCGGTCTTCGCGCCCTATATCCACGCGATCAACCGCGTGAAGAAGGAGCGCGGCGCCGTCATTCTCGCGCACAATTACCAGACGCCGGAGATCTTCCACTGCGTCGCCGACATCAAGGGCGATTCGCTGCAGCTCGCCCGTGATGCGGTCAGCGTCGATGCCGAGATCATCGTCCAGTGCGGCGTGCATTTCATGGCCGAGACCTCGAAACTGCTGAACCCGCAAAAGACCGTGCTGATCCCCGACGGCCGCGCCGGCTGCTCGCTGTCCGAATCGATCACCGGTGCCGATGTCCGCCTGTTGCGTGAGCGTTATCCCGGCGTGCCCGTCGTCACCTACGTGAACACGTCCGCCGAGGTGAAGGCCGAAACCGACATCTGCTGCACCTCGGCCAATGCCGTCGACGTGGTCAACAGCTTCGACAGCGATACGGTCCTCTGCATCCCCGACGAATATCTGGCGATGAACGTCGCCAACCAGACGACGAAGAAGATCCTCACCTGGAAGGGCCATTGCGAGGTGCATGAGCGCTTCACGGCCGACGAACTCTTGGAATACAAACGCGCCGATCCCCGCATCGAGATCGTCGCTCATCCGGAATGCCATCCGAGCGTATTGGCCGTCTCCGACTATGCCGGCTCGACCAAGGGCATGATCGACTACGTGAAGACGAAGCGCCCGCAGCGCGTGCTGCTGGTCACCGAATGCTCGATGGCGTCCAACATCCAGGTCGAAGTGCCGGACGTCGATTTCGTCAAACCCTGCAATCTCTGTCCGCACATGAAGCGCATAACCCTGCCGAAGATCCTCGACAGCCTGCTTTTCATGACGGAGGAAGTGACGGTCGATCCGGCGATTGCAGGCCGTGCAAGGCTTGCCGTCGAGCGAATGATCAATCTGAAGACCTGAAGGCAGTGCTGCCGGCCGGGGAGGGCTGAATGCCAACCAATCCTGAATCCATCCGCCCGCAATCCTGGCAGGGCATCGACGATATCGTCATAGTCGGTGGCGGTCTGGCCGGACTCTTCTGTGCGCTTAAGTTGGCGCCGAGGCCGGTCACGGTGCTGGCAGCCGCGCCGATCGGGCAGGGCGCGTCGTCGGCCTGGGCGCAAGGTGGCATTGCCGCAGCCATGAGCCCCGGCGACAGTTTCGACAAGCATCTGGCCGATACGGTCGCGGCCGGTGCCGGTCTGGTCGAGGAAAAGATCGCCCGGCTGATGATCTCCGAAGGTCCGGATCGCATCCATGATCTGCTCGCCTATGGCGTGCCCTTCGACCGCGATCTCGAAGGCCACCTTTTGTTGTCGCGCGAAGCAGCCCATTCCGAGCGCCGCATCGTCCGTGTCGCCGGCGACCGCGCCGGCGGCGCCATCATGGAAGCCTTGATCGCAGCGGTGCGCCGCACGCCGTCAATCCGGGTGATGGAAGGTTATGTCGTCGAGGAACTGATTGCCGAGGGACGCTTCGTCTCCGGCGTCGTGGCAAGGCCCGATGCCGGGCAGTCGATGAAACGGGTCGCTTTTCCGGCTCGCGCCGTGGTGCTGTGCTCTGGCGGCGTCGGCCATCTCTATGCCGTGACCACCAATCCGGCGGAAGCACGCGGAACAGGCCTCGGCATGGCGGCGAAGGCGGGGGCCGTCATCGCCGATCCCGAATTCGTCCAGTTCCACCCGACAGCCATCGATATCGGCCATGATCCGGCACCGCTTGCGACCGAGGCCTTGCGCGGCGATGGCGCAATCCTCGTCAACCGCGCCGGCCATCGTTTCATGACCGAGCTTCATCCCGATGCGGAACTCGCCCCCCGCGACATCGTCGCCCGTGGCGTCTTTGCCGAGGTCGCTGCCGGTCGCGGCGCCTTTCTCGACTGCACCAAGGCGATCGGCAAGAATTTCGCCGAGCACTTTCCGACCGTCTATGCCTCCTGCAAGGCGGCCGGCATTGATCCGGCGGTTGAACCGATCCCGGTCGTGCCAGCGGTGCATTACCACATGGGCGGCATCGCCGTGGATGCCGACGGTCGCACCTCGCTTGATGGTCTCTGGGCAGCGGGCGAGGTGACATCTAGCGGCGTGCACGGCGCCAACCGGTTGGCGTCTAACTCGTTGCTCGAAGCCGTGGTCTTTGCCGGCCGCATCGCCGATTCGATCAAGGGCATGCTGCCGGAATCGAAGCTCTTCGAATGGCCGAAAACCGCAGGCGAAAACGACGATCTCGTCACCCTCGAAGACAGTGTTGAACTGAAGGAACTGCGCCGCTTGATGAGCAGCCATGCCGGCGTCATCCGCAACGAGGACGGGCTGAAGACCCTGATCCGCGAACTCGCCCGGCTGGAGCGGGAGCGCCCGCGCGTGCGCTTCTCCAACATCGCCGCGACCGCGAAACTGATCGCCGTCGGCGCCCTGCAGCGGCAGGAAAGCCGCGGTGCGCAGATGCGTTCGGACTATCCTGGTACAGACGAAGCCTGGCACCATCGCACCTATCTGACGCTGCGCGAGGCAGACCGCATTGCAGCCGAAATCACTGGCTGATCGCAAAGGACCAAGACCATGACAACGACCAAGAACGAGAGTTTTCGCCCGCAGTTATCGCCGCTGATGATCGAGGATCTGGTGCGAGGTGCCCTGCTGGAAGACCTCGGTCGAGCCGGCGACATCACCACCTATGCCACGATCGGCCCGGAGAAGCGGGCGCAGATGACGATCAACGGCCGCGACCCGGGCGTGGTTGCAGGCCTGGTCCTTGCCGAAACCGCCTTCCGGCTGATCGATCCCACCATTCATTTCGAAGCACTGGTGGCCGATGGCGACCGTGTCTCGCCCGGCCAAGCACTCGCCCGTGTAAAAGGTCCGGCACGGGCGTTGCTGTCGGCCGAGCGTGTTGCGCTCAATTTCCTCACGCATCTCTCAGGTGTCGCGAGCTATACCGCCCGTTTTGCCGACGCCATTGCCCATACTGCGGCCCGCGTCACCTGCACGCGCAAGACCTTGCCGGGCCTGCGGGCAGTGGAGAAATACGCGGTGAGGCTTGGCGGTGGATCGAGCCATCGCTACGGGCTCGATGACGCGATCCTGATCAAGGATAATCACATCGCAGTGTCCGGCGGCGTCGCTCTCGCCATTGGCGCCGCCCGCGCCTATGCCGGCCATTTGGTCAAGGTGGAGGTGGAGGTGGACAGCCTCGAGCAGATGCGCGAGGCGCTGGATGCCGGCCCCGATGTGATCCTGCTCGACAACATGACCCCGGATCGTTTGGCGGAGGCGGTCGCGATCAACCGTGCCCATCACGGACGGACGCCCGACAGCTACGCTGATGCAAAAGGCCGAGTCATCCTCGAAGCATCCGGCAATGTGACGCTGGACACCATCCGCGTCATCGCCGAGACCGGGGTCGATTACATCTCGACGTCCAAGATCACCATGGCTGCCCCGACAATGGATATCGGATTGGACTCAGTCTTGGTCTGAGAGAAGTAAAAACTCTGCTTGCATTGCTGCAGCGCAACCAGACGAAACGGCTTTCGATTCTGAACTTTTGCAAAGTTCTCATGCGGTTGACTATATATAAGTCAATCCTTCGATAGTTATCACCCATGATTAATAGTTTTGACCACTTTTTGCGAATCCCTTACCCCAAAAGGCATTCCCGGTAGAGTTGCGCGTACGGCGAATTGGGCTTTTCAGTTATCGTCGGGGGCATTTATGACGAGCATCATTTCATCATCCGGAAGCGACGCGGCCGGCCGCGTTTCTATTTCCAGCCTGGACACCAATGGTGACGGCATCATCAGCAGCGAGGAACTGGAAGCGGCAAAATCCGGCCGCACGCAGGATCCGACCGTCTCCAGCGACAATGCGGCGACCGGCGCCCAGTCTCAAGTGCAGAGTAGCATGGTCTCGATGCTGCTGCAGGTGTCCTCTTCGGCCCAGGCCGAAGGCGAGAAGCCGCGTGATGCGCGCGACCTGTTCAGCGCGATCGATGCGGATGGCGACGGCAAGATCACCCAGGATGAATTCGTTGCCGCCCGGCCCAAGGAAATGAGTGAAGAAGAGGCAGCCACCCGCTTCGCAGAACTCGACGAGGAGCAGACCGGCTTCCTCACCGAGGAAGCGTTTATGGCAGCCTTCGAGCAGCCACTGCCGCCGATGGAAGGCGAGAGCACCGGATTGGGCAGTGGCGATACTGTCAGCATCCTCGACATCCTGAGCGAAATGCAGCGCGTCATCGACGCCTATCGCGAAAACGGTTCCGAGACTCAGCAGGCCTGACGTCTCGCAAGACCTCGGGTCTCGTTCGGCGGCTTGGTAGACTTGTGGCGGCAACAAGCCTAACCGTTCGGACGAGGCCCGTTCTGAGCCCCCCGGCTCTTGGCACCTTCGACGACCGGATGGTCGTCCGCAGGCAATGCGGCTTTCGGATCGGCGTGATAGGTGACCTGTGGATAGGGGATCGAAATGCCCTGTTGATCGAAGGACGCCTTCACCTTCTTGATCATCTCGCGCGATGTCGGCCAGAAATCCGAGGCCTTTGTCCAGTACCACATGGTCAGCACCACCGAACTATCAGCGAGTTGGTCGACATGCGTCGAGACCGCCGGCTCCGACAGCACGCGCGGATCGGCCAGAGCATGGTCCTGCAGGATCTTCTCCGCCGCATCGATATCGTCTTCATAGCCGATGCCGATCTTCAGCTCGAACCGGCGCGTCTGATGGCGGCTGAAATTGGTAATCGGCACGTTCCACAGGATCGAATTCGGCGCCAGCCGATAAAGCCCGTCGGGCGTGCGAAGCTCGGTGGCGAAGAGGCCGATCTCGACGATCGTGCCCGAAATCGAGCCTGTGTCGATATATTCGCCGACCCGGAAGGGTCGCAGCACCAGGAGCATGATCCCGGCCGCGATGTTCTGCAACGTCCCCTGCAGGGCAAGGCCGATGGCAAGGCCGGCGGCACCCAGCGCTGCGATGATCGAGGCCGTCTGGACGCCGAACTGGCCGAGCACGGTGACGAAGACGAGGATCAGGGCCGCATAACGTACGACATTGGCGAAGAAGCGGGCGAGCGTCTCGTCGAAGCCCCGCACTTTCAGCAGTCCCAGATGCGTCCAACTGCTGACGAGTCCAGAGAGCCACCAGCCGAGACCCAGAAGCAGCAAGGCTCCGAGAATTGAAAAGGAATAGTCGACCGCAAGCCTGCTCGCTTGGGTCAGTGCCGCCTGTGATGCCAGAATGACTTCGCTCGCCTGTTGCTCCATGCCGTATGTCCCATGCTGTTGATGTCACGGGCTACATGGAGCGAAAGCACGATGGGTCAACCGCCGGACCGGCCGCCTAGCTTCAGGCCGGGAGCGGGCCGCTCCTCGAGAATTTGCCGGCGAAAGCGGAAAAGCGCTGCGGGCCTCCCGCCGGTTGCCGCCTCCGTCGAGCCCGTCGCCTCGACGAGTTCCGCACCTTCGACGAGCCTGCGGAAATTCTGCTTGTGCAGATGACGCCCGGATATCGCCTCGACGGTCGCCTGCAACGCGGTCAGGGTGAATTGCGGCGGCATCAGTTCGAAGACAACAGGGCGATACTTGATCTTGCTCCGCAATCTGGCGAGCGCCGTGGCGGCAATCCGTCGGTGGTCGTGCTGCATGGGTCGACCGAGCGGAACGGAGACACGGCGGCGGTCGAGGCGTCCGTCGGAAACCGCCTCGTCCAGCAATCCTGCTTCGTAGAGCAGTTCATAGCGCTCCAGCACCCGCTCCTCGTCGAAGGGAAAATCATCCAGTCCGAAGGCGAGTTTCAGCCGGGAGCGGCGCGAAATCGCCGGCCCCTGTCCGGCACTATCCACCGCCTCATCCGCCCAGGCGCGCAAGGCAGGCAGGATCACCTGGTCGATCAGGACGGGACGTCCCTGGCGCCAGTCCTCCCAGGGCAGGAAGCCGTACCAGTCGCGCCATGCGGCCCCCGAAATTTCCAGCCGCGCGACGCCCTCTGCCTCCAGCCGGGTCAGCGCGAGATAGCCGACAGAGACGACATGGGGTCGGCTGTCGCCGGGCATGGTGTGCCGGCCACGGTCGCCGAAGGTGTAGAGCTGTTCGATGTAACCGAGCTGCAGGGCGGTCTGCGCTTCCACGGTCTGGCGCAGCGACATTTCCATGGTCCGGTGCCGGGTCGGGTCGAAAGGACCGAAGGGCAGGGCATCGAGCGCGCCCGATCCGGCGGGCACCACGAGCAGGTGCGGCTGTCCCGCGGCGATCGCCACGATCGCGGCATTGAGGCCGATCTCGATATCGGCCGCCGCACTCATGGCGCGACCGGCTCCAGGACTGGAAGCGGCAGCACGAAAGGCTTGTTGCCATCCGTATCCGCGCCCCGGCCAAGCGCTTTCACGGCACGGGCGAAACGCCCCTCCCGACCGAGCATGGCGTCACCGATCTCGACCAACCGCATATTGGGCGTTGCATGGGGAGAGGCAGTGCGCAACCGTAGCGCCAGCGCTGAGTCATCGTCATCAGGGTGGACGGCCAGGCTGGCGATCATCGCCGCAGCCGGTGAACGCGACACGCCCATCCAGCAATGCACGAGAAGCGGTGCAGACCGGTCCCAGCTGCGGGCAAAGTCGATGATCTCGGCCACATGCATCTCCTGCGGCGCAATCAGATCGCCGGTGCCGGCAAAGGTGATGTCGTTCATGCCGAGCTTCAGATGCCGCTCCGCCCGGATGACGGCGGGACGATGGAAATCCTGGTTGGCGGCAAGCAGGCTGATCATTTCCGACGCCTTGTGGCGAACGGCCATTTCCGCGATGCGGGCGAGGGGAGCAACGACGATCGCGGTCATCGAAGATCCCAGCTCGCCGATTGTCGTTCGGATTCGATTGCCTCGAAGCGCTCAAGGAATTTTGCCTGAGCCTGATAGGCCGGCAGCGGCTCGATCAGGATCGTATCGCGGGTAAAGCCCTTCGGCTGGCCGAAGAACTTTCTGGCTTCCGCCTCGGCGAAGCCGGCAAGCACGGTTGCCTCGAAATAGGCGGAGATCATGTCGGCCTTCTTGATCTGGTCTTTCAGGGCTGCCTTCGGATGGGCGGGAAGCCCGAAGCGCAGGTGGATCGCGGCCTCCAGGCGCTTCTCCACCACCTTGTAGCCACCGCCGACCACAGCCTTGAACGGCGAGATCATGTCGCCGATCACATATTCCGGCCCGTCATGCAGCAGCGCCACCATGCAATCGTCGGCGGTTGCCTTGGGGCAGGAGCGGCGAAAAATGTCCTCGACGATCAGGCTGTGCTGAGCGACGGAGAAGGCATGGTCGCCCGAAGTCTGCCCGTTCCAGCGGGCGACGCGGGCAAGGCCATGGGCTATATCGGAGATTTCGACGTCGAGCGGCGAGGGATCGAGCAGATCGAGCCGGCGCCCGGACAGCATGCGCTGCCAGGCACGACCGGAAATTGCGGCAGTCTCGATCATGCGTCAGGCGTCCTCTGCTGCATCCGACGGAAAGGCAAGACCGCTCCAGGCTGGCAGTGTGAGTGCAAGCTGAACCTCGCCCGCAAACACGGGGGTCCCCTTGTTTATGGCGTCACCTGCCTTGTCGATACGCACGATGGCAAGCGCCCGTGTGCCTGCGACCGTACCGAGCGCGCCGATCGTCTTGCCGTCGACAGTGATTTCGGTGCCGGTGCCGGGAAGCGACTGTTCGGCCGAGACGATGACGGCGCGGCGCCGTGCGGTCGAGCGATGCTGCATGCGCGACACCACTTCCTGGCCGACGTAACAGCCCTTGCGGAAGGAAACGCCACCGGATTTGTCGAACAGCACGTCATGCGGAAAGGCGTCCTGCAGCGCATAGTCGGCACCTGATTCGACGATTCCGTTCAGAATGCGCAGTGCCGCATAGGCCGATGCATCACCGGGTTCTCCGATTTTTCCCGGGATTCGGCGAACGGGCGTTCCGGCGAGCGCAAAGCGATGATCAACAATGCCGCTCTCGTCCTCGCTTCCCCAGGTAACAGTGGCCCCGGTCTCCGTTCTAGCTGTCAGCGTCACGGCAGCGCGAAGCTTGTACATGGTCAGACGCCGGATCAGCGCATCCAATTGCTCCGCTACCGTGTCGATCACGAAGCCTTCGCCATCACGCCAGATCAGGAAGTCGAACAGGATCTTGCCCTGCGGTGTGAGCAATGCACCCGGTCGCGCCTCGCCAGCACCCAGGTTGCCGAGATCGGTGGTGATCAGGTTCTGCAGGAAGTGTTCTGCATCCGGGCCGCCGACATGGACGAAGGCACGGTCAGGCAGGAAGGCTGAAGGCATGAGGGTCACCGTGATGTTGCGCTACCGGCAGACTTAAGTGTCTCAACTCTAACCGACAAGCTTACGACGTCACAGCCCACAGTTTGACGATCGGCATCAATCGCCGACGGTGAAGAATTTCCACCGACCATCCGGACTGATGCCGACGCGAAAGAAATTGTAATTTCCATATTCCTGCATCTCCGCCACGTCGCCGGCCGTGACGATCCGAAGCAGTTCGACCTTCTCCTTCGGAGTGAGGAGAGTGAGCGACTTGCCGGCGAAATAGGGCCAGACATAGGCCTCTTCCTGCGTTCCCTTATCGAGTTCGACAAAGCCGGTCGACAGCACGTCAAGCAGGATCGCCAGGATTTCCTGGCCTTCGTCATCCCCGGATAGGCCCTTGAGTGCAGCAATGGGGTCTTGATCGGGTGTCTGCAACGGGATCTGGGTTTGGTTGGGGCCGACGTCGAACAGGGGCTTCAGTGCCTGAATGTCTCCGGACGCAGCGGCATCCATGATCAGCTTGCGCATCCGCCGGACCGGTTCGGGTGCCTTTTCGATGTCGTAGATGACCTCGGGTGCCGGCTCTTCGGGCGTTGCCGGCTCGGCCTGTTCTGTCTGCGGTGTCTTAATCAGCGGGTCTGGATCGGGAATGACCGGAAACGCATCTTCGGTCAGTCCTTCATCTTCCTGCGGTACCTCACCGGACGTCGCCGGTGGCGCGTCTTCAGGAGTGTCGGGTGTGATGTCCTTGATGTCGGAAAGGGCATGGGCCGGGCTCGGCCAGGAGAGGGGAAGGCTGGTGACCGATAATGCCAGCGCGCCTGTCAAGCAGATGAGCCTGACCCGCGAAGAAATCGTCATTCTGTGCCTCTGCCGTCGTGTTTTACTGGACCCGGCGCTCCGGCGAGAATTCGCCTGCCAAGAGACGGGCCTTGAGCGCGTCGAGGATTGCCTCGGCACCGTGTTCGCCATGGATGCGGATTGTTTCGCGCATGGCCAACGCGAAGGCGGCATCGGCGATGATCTCCGGCTCGATGCCGTCAGCCACACCGTCAGCCCAAGCCTCGTTCTGGTATTCCAGCGCAGCCTGCATCTTTTCGTGAACGATCATATCGTCGATCTCGTTGCGGCGCGGTTCCATGGGCATTCCTCGAAGCACTCTTACTCAGGTCTTAACGACCGTATCAGCCTTTTGCCAAAACGACACGGGGGGAGACCAAAAGAGGTCAATTATTCGTTAATTTCCATAACGGGCAGTAATTTCTGTGGCAAGTGTTGCGCCTTCGTTACGGTAATTCTCCTCTGCACGAAGCGCAGCCGACGTGCAAGAGGTATAAACGGCGGCAAAAGACCGGTATCCGCGGTTGTAGGCGGCGGTCAGTCTGGCCCGCCGCTTGGGCTCCTCTTTCGTCTCCGCATCGAGCAGCGCCTGCAGCGATTGCCGCCATTCCGGCTCGCCCGATGCGTTGCAGAGATTACGCAGATAATGCACCGCGCCGACGATTTCCGATAGCCGACCAAGACGGTCGTCATAGGGCGTGGGTTTTTCTACCTCCGGGGGCGGCGGCACGGTAACGACACTCTCGCCTTGCGCTTTAACATCGAAGGCGAAGAGAGCAGCGAGCAGGAACAGGGTGCCCCACCGGCCCATCAGGGAGAGCGCCATGTCAGTCTCCCTGGTCATCGGTTGACGCGGCGGCGAGCTTCACCAGGCATTCGCGCACGCTGGGCGGCACAGGCAGGTCCTCGATCTCTTCCGGCAGAAACCAGCCGGCATCGACGGCATCGCTGCGCGCCTCGACCAGGCTGTTGTCATCCGTATCGACCCGGAAAACCGAGAGCAGATAATGACTGCCGGCGACACCGGCCTCAGGCAGCAATTCATAGGTCTCGAACAGTTGCGGATTGCGGCCGACCACGCCGGTCTCTTCCTCAAGTTCCCGCAAGGCCGTTTCGGCCGGCGTTTCGCCGGGCTCCGCCCGTCCGCCCGGAAAGGCATAGAGATTGGCGGCCGGCGGATTTCCGCGGCGAACGAGAAGGAAACGCCCGGCCCTTTCGACGATGGCAGAGGAGGCGAGGCGGGGTTGGCTCATGCGGCAAGGCTCCGATGGGAAGCTGCTGCGAAACGAAGCAGCGGCGCCGGCGAATATCGCGACTTTTGCGCGAGCCTGCAAGCGGGGCAAATGCTTGACCCTTGGCCCTACGACTGCCATCTAACCTCTATGTGTGGACGTTTCGCTTTGACCGCGAGCCCAGAAGAGGTGCGCGAAATCCTCGGCCTGATGGAACTGGAAGGTTTTCCGGCGCGCTACAATATCGCACCGACGCAGCCGATCCTCGTGGTGGTAGCGGGGCCTCCGACCGAACCGGGAAGCAACAGACCCGATCGGCTCGCGGTTCTGGTGCGCTGGGGGCTTATCCCGTCCTGGGTCAAGGACCCCAAGGAATTTACCCTGCTGATCAATGCCCGCTCCGAGACGGCAATCGAAAAGGCTTCCTTTCGCGCCGCCATGCGCCACCGCCGCATCCTGGTTCCGACATCAGGCTTCTACGAATGGCATCGGCCATCCAAGGAAAGCGGCGAGAAGCCGCAGGCCTACTGGATCCGTCCCCGAAAGGGTGGCGTCGTCTGCTTTGCCGGACTGATGGAAACCTACATGTCGAAGGATGGGGCGGAACTGGATACCGGCTGCATCCTGACCGTCGGGGCGAACAGGACGGTGGGTGCGATCCATGACCGCATGCCCGTCGTCATCGGTCCGGAAGATTTCACCCGCTGGCTTGATTGCCGCAACGGTGAGCCGCGAGACGTGGCGGATCTGATGAGGCCCGCCCAGGAGGATCTGTTCGAGGCGATCCCGGTCTCAGACCTGGTCAACAAGGTCGCCAATGTAGGCCCGGACCTGCAGATGCCGGTCATTCCACGCACAACAACTCCCAAGCCCGCCGAGCCGAAGCCCGGCGACGGACAGATGAGCCTCTTCTGAGGTGAAAGCCTTGCGGCCTCAGGCGACCTTGGGAGCCGGCTTGCGCTTCAGCATCAGGGCCGCTGCGACCACGGCCTTGAGCGCGAGCGGTCGGTAGTTGGCGGCGAGATTCTGGTTTGCCGGCTTCTGCTGCTCGGCTTCGTTTGCGTTCGACATCATCATTTTCCTCTGGATGATTCCTGACCCGGTATTTTGTTGTGCGGCTCTCTCTGCGGAGAACATGACAAAAGCGTGACCGAGTCTGTGACTCAAGTCAATTTTCAACAAAACCGAAACAAACTGAGAGCCCCGCGCAGGTTTTCATGCCTGGCGGGGCCCTTTTGCTTATATTCTATTATGTTTTTTACGGTTCAGACGCCGCGGTCGATTTCCGACAGACCCTTTTCAGCGCTCTCCTCCCCGATGGTCAGTGTGCCGTAGCGCCGGTGCCAGTTGCGGGCGCCGACAGGCAGCGAGCAAAGATACAGAACCACGGTGACCACCAGCACCTGCCAGGTGAAGCTCATCAGCAGGGCCACATAAAGCACGACACCGAGGATCATCGGGAAAACCAGATCGCGGCGGATATGGCTCGTCTCCGACTTGCCCGACCAGACCGGCAAGCGGCTGACGAGCAGATAGGCGATGACGATCGTGTAGGCCGTGCTGGCATAGGCGAAGGGGAGGGTCATCTCGACGTCGAGGAAGCCGATATAAACAGGCAGCAGCACCAGAGCTGCACCAGCCGGTGCCGGCACACCAACGAAGAATTCCGACTGCCACGGCGCCTTGTTTTCCCGCTCGGCCATCACGTTGAAGCGGGCGAGGCGCAAGCCGGCGGCAATCGTGTAGATCAGCGCCGCAATCCAGCCGAGCGAACGCGCCTGGTCGAGCACATAGACATAGAGGACGAGGGCAGGGGCCACGCCGAAATTGATGATGTCGGCGAGCGAATCCATCTGTGCCCCGAACTTCGAGGTCGCCTTCATCATCCGCGCGATACGACCATCAATGCCGTCGAGAAAGGCCGCCAGCAGCACCATGGCGACAGCCAGCTCGTAGCGGCCCTCGAAGGCGAGGCGAATGCCGGTCAGGCCGGCGCAGATCGCCAGCACGGTGATCAGGTTTGGAATGACCAGCCGCAGCGGGATTTCCCTCAGGCGGGGACCGCGCGCATTCGGATCCGCGGACGGCGGATTCTTGTTATCGGGCGTGCTGTTCGGTGCGTCCATCTGGCCCTCCCTCAAGCGCGGCGGCTGATGACCGGCCCCTTGATCGAGCCGAATTCGGCAATCACGGTTTCACCGGCAATCGCCGTCTGGCCGACAGAGACGCGCGGCTCTGCACCGGCCGGCAGGAACACGTCGAGGCGCGAGCCGAAGCGGATGAGACCAAAGCGTTCACCGGCGTCCAGGGCTTCGTTGGGATTGGTCCAGCAGATGATGCGGCGTGCGACGAGGCCGGCGATCTGAACGACGCCGATGGCGCCATGGCGCGTCTCGATGACGAGGCCGTTGCGTTCGTTGTCGCTGCTCGCCTTGTCGAGTTCGGCATTCAGGAATTCGCCTTCCTTGTAGGCGATGGTCGTGACACGGCCGCGCATCGGCGCCCGGTTCACATGGCAATTGAACACGTTCATGAAGACGGTAATGCGCAGCATGGGTTCAGCGCCCAACTGCAGCTCTTCCGGCGGAATGCTCATCTGCACCGACGACACGCGACCATCGGCCGGGCTGATGACCAGGTCTTCGTCCTGCGGTGTCACGCGTTCCGGATCGCGGAAGAAATAGGCGCACCACAACGTCAGGATCATGCCGATCCAGAACAACGGGTCCCACAACCAGCCGAGCACCAGCGACGCAACGAAGAAGGCCGCGATGAAGACATAGCCTTCCTTGTGCACGGGTACGATCGTCTTGCGAATGGTTTCCAGGAGATCCATGAGTTCCTCGGTCTTTACGAAATGGGTTGCCCGTGACTACCCCGAAAGACCGGCAGGGGCAATGCCGGCCCTGCAAATCTCGTTGTCCACAGGGGACTGATGCCGTCTTGGGGCGCAGCGCAAAAAAGGTCCAATTCAATCGAAGCTGGCGAGATTCTGTAAATAATTACCCCCTAAAAAAGGTGTGGCTACAGCATGCGGAGACATCGCCTCCGAGAAGGAATTCCACTTGCAACCTCAGCTAAAGTCCGACCGGTATGTCGATGCTGCGCCCGCCGAGGGCTTGTGCTGGTTTTCAGCTTCTGGCAGATCCCAGCCGGCAATGCTGTTTCCTCTCAACGCCGTGTCTGTCGAGGGTCCTGCCCAGATCGCCGCCGGAGCCGTCTGTTTTACCGCAGTCGAGGCCAGGTCACGCGGTTCCGAGCTCGTGGCCCTTCGCGCAGCCCATGGGGATGCGATCTATCTGGTCGCAGTCGCGACCGGGAATGTTGAGCCCTCCTTGCAGGCGGAACTCTTCGAGGCCGGGGCTGACGACATCCTGTTGGAGCACGACCTGCGACAACTGATCCCCTGCCTTATGCGCGCCAAGCGACATCTGGAACTGCGTCGGCAGCACGAAAGCTGGCAACGCGGGATGCAGGACAAGCTGGACATCTGGCAGGATGGTCTCGACCATTTGCCGACCCCGATCTACGTGAAGGATGCGGACGGCCGATATCTTGTCTGCAATGCAGCCTTCGGCCAGTTCCTTGGTTTGAGCCACGAGCAGATCCTCGGCCGCCGGCTGCAGGATTTTCTACCGGCGGGATCGGCGGCGGCCTACCACGAGTCGGATGTCCAGTTACTCCGCGAGGGCGGCGTCATGCGCTCGGAGACGGATGTCTGTTTGCCCGACGCTGGCATCCGCCACATCATGGTGCACAAGGCTCGCCTCGATACGCGAAAGGGCGAGGTTCGTGGCCTGGCCGGCGTGGTCATCGACATCACCGAGCGCAAGGCGCTGGAATCCCGCTTGATCGAGGCAGCCGAGCGCGATCCGCTGACCAATGCCGTCAACCGCCGCAAGTTCTTTGAAGTCGCATCCGCCGAGACCGAGGCCGCAAGGCCGGGAGATGTGCTCGCCGTCGCGGTGATTGACATCGACAATTTCAAGTCGATCAACGATGAATTGGGCCATGCCGAGGGCGATGTCACCCTGTGTTCGATCGTTGATACCCTGCGTGCGCAGGAAGCCGGAGGCATGCTTGTCGCCCGCGCTGGCGGGGAGGAGTTCTTCGCCTTCTTCCCGAGAGAGACGGTGTCCGGTGCGTCCGATATGCTGGAACTGGCCCGCAATGATATCGCCCGCTATTGTCAGGTGCAGACCGGCGTCGGCGCCGCCGGCACAATCAGCGTCGGCCTTGCCCATTTCACCCCGTCGCAAGAAACGATCGATCAGGCCCTGAGACGCGCCGATATCGCGCTGTACCGCGCCAAGCGCGACGGCCGCAACCGGATATGTCTAGCCGACTGACAGGCAGAACGGCGGTCAGACCGCCGGCGGCCGCCGGACAACGACACCAAGCTCGTCGCTTTCGCGCACTTGCCGCAGCCGTTCTTCAGCCTGGGTTGCTTCACGCTGACGGTTCCACATTGAGGCGTAGAGGCCGTTCTGCTCAAGAAGCGCCGAATGGCTGCCGCGCTCGGCGATCTCACCACCCTTCAACACGATGATCTCGTCGGCATTGACGACGGTCGACAGCCGGTGCGCGATGACCAGCGTCGTGCGGTTCTTCGAGACAACATCGAGCGCCGACTGGATCTCGTGTTCGGTGGTCGTGTCGAGGGCCGAGGTCGCTTCGTCCAGGATCAGGATAGGCGGGGCCTTCAGCACTGTGCGGGCGATCGCCACGCGCTGCTTTTCGCCACCGGAAAGCTTCAAGCCACGCTCGCCGACCTTGGTGTTGTAGCCGTCAGGCAACTCCTTGATGAAACGGGCGATCTGCGCCACCTCGGTCGCCTGCTCGATGTCGGCATCGGAAGCACCGGGGCGACCATAGCGAATATTGTAGGCGATCGTGTCGTTGAACAGGACGGTATCCTGCGGAACCATGCCGATCACGGCGCGCAGTGACTTCTGTGTCACCTCGCGGACATCCTGACCATCGATGGTGATTGAGCCTTCCTGAACGTCGTAGAAGCGGTAGAGCAGGCGCGAGATCGTCGACTTGCCGGCCCCGGACGGACCGACCACGGCAACGGTCTTGCCGGCCGGCACTTCGAAGGACACGCCCTTGAGGATCGGACGGTCTGGGTCGTAGTGGAAATGCACGTCCTTGAAGACGATAGCACCCTTGTCGATCGAGAGGGGCTTTGCGCCGGGACAGTCGACGACCTCTGCCTCGACTTCCAGCAGGTCGAACATCTGCTCGATATCGGTCAGGCCCTGACGGATTTCACGGTAGACGAAACCGATGAAGTTTAGCGGCACGGAGAGCTGCATCAGCAGCGCATTGACGAAGACGAAGTCGCCGATCGTCTGGTCACCGCGCTGCACGGCCAACGCCGACATCACCATGATCACGGCGGTACCGACGCCGAAGATGACGCCCTGACCGAAGTTCAGCCAGCCGAGTGAGGTCCAGACCTGGGTCGCAGATTTCTCGTATTTCGCCATGGAGGCATCGAAGCGCTTCGCTTCCATTTCCTCATTGCCGAAATACTTGACCGTCTCGAAGTTGAGGAGCGAGTCGATCGCCTTGGTATTGGCGTCTGTGTCGCTGTCGTTCATGGCGCGGCGAATGCCGATGCGCCAGTCCGACGCCCGGATCGTGAACCAGATATAGGCCCAGACGGTGAAGGCGGTGACGGCGAGATAGGAGAAGCCGTAGGTCCACCAGAAGATGGCGGCCGTCAGCAGGAATTCGATGAGGGTGGGGATCGAATTGAGGATCGTGAAGCGCACGATCGTCTCAATGCCCTTGGTGCCGCGCTCGATGATGCGCGACAACCCGCCCGTCTTGCGCTCGAGATGGAAGCGCAGCGACAGCTGGTGCATGTGCACGAAGGTCTTGTAGGCGAGCTGGCGCACCGCATGCTGGCCGACGCTGGCAAACAGCGCATCGCGCAACTGGTTGAGGCCGACCTGGGCGATGCGGGTGACGTTGTAGAAGACGACGAGTGCGACGGCGCCGAGCAGGAAGGCCGGCAAAAGTCCCGCCATGTCGAGCTTGCCATTCAGTGCATCGGTTGCCCATTTGAAGAAATAGGGAACGAGGATCAGCACGAATTTCGAGACGATCAGGAAGACGGTTGCCCAGACCACCCGCATCTTCAGGTCCATGCGGTCGGCGGGCCACATATAGGGCCACAGGTTGACCAGTGTTTCCGTCGGATTGCCGCTATCGGCCGATACGGTTTTCTTCTTTTTGTCCGTCATGTTCGGCCCCCGAAGCTCGCACTTAAAAGTCAGCGCGCAGATAAAAGGCGGCGATCCTCTCGGGTCGCCGCCTCCGTCAATTAGAGTTTTGTGTGCGCCAATACAATGACCGGATGGTGAAAGCTCAGTTCACCGCTTCTCCGCGCATGCGCTTGCGGTGGATTTCCTCCGCATTCGGCAGAGCGTCCTTCGGCACCGTAAAGATCTGGCCGGGTTCGATCATATCAGGATTGCGGATCTGCGTCTCGTTGGCGAGATAGATGGTGGTGTAGCGAACGCCCTGGCCATAGACTCGCCGCGAGATCTGCCACAGCGTATCACCACGCCGGATGATCACACTGTTGTCGCTCTGTGCGAGCGGCGCCTGCTGGATCGTCTTTGGCGCGGTCGCGTCAGTGGTGCTTGCCGGAGCGGCAGGCGCTGTGGTCGTTCCCGCCGTCGGGGACACCGCGACTGCGGCAACCGGCGTAGGCTGGTCGAGTAGTTCGCGGATCAGCGAGACGAGTTTGGGCAAGACCGCGCCGAGGCCATCGACGTCACCGGTCTTCACCGACTGAAGAAGCGCCAGCGCTTCCTTCGCCTTGGTACCATGGGTGGTAACAGCAGCCGTGAATTCCGCCGAAGCGGTCGGGCCGGGGCGGAAGCCTATGATGGACTGCAGGCCGAACTCGGTCGATGACCGGGCGGCGGCCAACTGTTCCAGCGCGGGCTTCTGCCCGTTGGCATACAGGCCTTCGAGGATGGTGAGTGCCTTGGTCAGCGATACCCTCAGGCGTTCGAACTCAGCTAGTTCCGGATGGATTGCATCGGCGGCGCTCGTATCGGTATTTTGCGCAACGACCGAAACCTGCTCGCCTTCCGGCCGTTCGAAGGGAACGGAGGCGCGCACGACGACCTTGCCGTTCGCATCGAGCAACTCGACCTCGATGATGTGGCTGCCGACCGAGAGCGCCATGGTCCCGTCGATGACGAAATTGCCGGTGGAATCTGTCTTGATCTCGCCGATCACCGCCTTGTCGGCAAAGCCGCGTACGGTCGAGCCGGCTGGCGCCTTGCCGGCGACGAAGATCCGGTCACCCTCGATCTCGACGGCGGTAACCTGCACTTCGGCAGCGCCGGTCGTGGACGGAAGCGTGGGGGTGGGCGTCTCCGTTGCCGGTTGTGCGGCGGGAGCCGTCGCGACGTCCGTGCCGGTTGCGGGGATCGGCGGCGCCGAATTGGCAAGCTGGCTCGAAGCCGCAGGCAGTTCGGGCAGCCCCCCAATCGAAGCCGCAGCAGTGGCATTTGCCGGCTGCGCGTCCGCCGAGGTGGTGGACGCAGCAGGGGCTGTGCCCGCTGCCGCATCAGCGGCACCCGGAAGCGTGATCAGGCGGCTCGCCTTGCCGGGCTTGGAGACCATGGCGAGCAGTTCGCCCTTGCCGCCTTCGGGAACCGAGATGGTCGCCACTTCTTCCGAAGTCACCATCTTGCCGTCGGCGCCGGTCGCGCGGATCTGCAGTGAATGGTCGCCGGGCGGCAGCGGATTGTCGAGCACGGCGGCGAAATCGCCGGTGCCGTCGACGGTCTGCGACGAGATAATCGCGCCGCCGTTAAGGATCTCGACCTTGGCGCCCGGCGCGGCATTGCCGGCGATCACGGTGGAGCCGTCAGGCTCGACGCGCAGCACGTCGAAACGCGGCACATCCGACGGGGCGGCGTCTTGCGCAGGCGCTGCTGCCGTTTCGACCGGCTTGCCGAGCAGGGCCTCCTTGATCGAGGCGACGAGGCTCGCTGCCTTGGCCGGATCGTCCGGAAGCTGTTCGATCATCGCCAGCGCCCGTGCCGCATCGGTCTTGAGGGACTTGATCGCATCCGCAATCTTGGCGTCGAGGCCTTCAGGCGCGTCGAGCGACGCGAGGGCTGCAACGGCGCTCTGGGCCAGCGTCTTTGCCGCGCTGTAGGCTTCCACGCCCGGTGTGCGGCCATCTGCAAAGAGGGCTGTGATGCCATCGACGGCCTTCACGGCTTCGGCCTTCAGGCGGTCCATCTTCTCGGCCGCCGCTCCGGCGATATCGGCTGTTGCGGTCTCAGCAGTCGCTGCCGCCTGATCTGCGGCGGACTTGACCGCATCGGTCGCCGCACTGATGGCAGGCGCACCATCGCCAGTCGTGTTGAGGCGCGGCATGATGACAAACACCATCAACAGGCTAACGATGGCAAGTACAAGTAGGACCACCCAGAGGGCACGGTTCTTCATATCTCAAGTCTCCCGGCGGAACATCCGCCCTATCCCCTGAAATTGCTAGCCTTAACCGCTTGTTTCGACAAGCGTCGCAGCCCGATTCCACCCCGCTGGCCGGAGGTTTTCAGCCAATTTTGTTGACCTCGTTGCCGCCAGCCTGTTTTTTGGCCCGCATGAGCGAACAAAATACTCCGATTCGATCCATCTGCGTCTATTGCGGCTCCCAGCCCGGACGTGATCCTGACTTCATGGAAGCGGGCCGTGCCTTCGGCCGCGCGCTGGCCGAAAACAACATTCGACTGGTCTATGGCGGTGGCACCAAGGGCATCATGGGAGCCGTTGCGGCCGGCGTGCTCTCGGCCGGAGGCCATGTTACCGGCATCATACCCGATTTCCTCGTCGACATGGAAGCGACGCGTCATTCGCTGGGACAGCTCAACGAATTGATCATCACAAAGGACATGCACGAGCGCAAGCACGCCATGTTCGAGCGCTCTGACGCTTTCGTGACATTGCCCGGTGGTATCGGTACGCTGGAGGAGATCGTCGAAATCATGACCTGGGGCCAGCTCGGCCGTCATGAAAAGCCGATGGTCTTCGCCAACGTCAATGATTTCTGGAAGCCGATGCTCGAACTTGTCGACCACATGTCGGCCTCAGGCTTCATTCACACGGCGCACCGCGTGCGTCCGCTGGTGATCGACCGTATCGAGGACATCGTACCGGCGATCAAGGCCCGCTGGGCCGAGACCGGAGCGCCCGAAGGCGACCCGGCGACCATCGCAAAACTCTGAACGTCTTGAAGCGCCTCAGCGGCGCTTCAGCATCGGCAGCGTGTAAATCACCAGTGCCACCCAGATGAGCGGGAAGGCCACGGCCTTGGCCGCGCTGAACGGTTCGTGGAACACGAAGACGGCGGTGATGAAGATCATCGACGGCGCGATATACTGCATGATCCCGATCGTCGACAGCCTGAGCAGCTTGGCCCCGTTGGCATAGAGGATCAGCGGCACGGCGGTGACCAGTCCTGCCGACGCGAGCAGGACCGTGTCGGTGACATTGCCCATCAGGAAATGGCCTTCACCGAACAGGTTCAGATAGACCAGGTAACCAAGCGCTATCGGCGAGAGCAGCAGCACTTCCAGGAGAAAACCCTGGTTCGGCCCGATCGGCAGTGTCTTGCGGAAGAAGGCGTAGAAGCCCCAGGAAAAGGTGAGCGCCAGCGCCACGATCGGCAGGCGACCCGCTTCGACTGTCAGTATGACGACGGCGATGACGACCAGGGCCAGCGCCGCGATCTGCGTCTTCTGCAGCTTTTCCTTCAGCATGACCGCGCCGAGCAGGATCGAAAACAGCGGATTGATGAAATAGCCGAGCGCGGTGTCCAGGGCATGGCCGGCGCCGATCGCCCAGACATAGATGCCCCAGTTGACGCTGATCAGCGTCGCGGTCACGGCGGCCATGCCAAGCATGCGCGGATTGCGGATCGCCTTCTTCAAGTCATCCGTGCGCTTGAGGATTATCAGCAGCAGACCGGCGACCGGGATCGACCAGAGGATTCGATGCGCGATCACTTCGGCCGGCGAGATATGCGCCAGAGCCTTCATGTAGAGCGGCAGGAAGCCCCAGAGCAGATAGGCGGAGAGGGCGAAGAGAAAGCCGTTCAGGCTGTCCTTGTTCTCTGCGGGGGCGGAGGCATCGGCCATGGTGTTTCCTGACTTTTGTTATGCTTTGGAAACGGCCATACGCCCGCAGGATGGCGGGCGCAAATGCATTTCGGTGATGGATCCTTCAAATGCGGCGATCAATGGCGTGGGTCACATGTCCCGATCGACGATCTGGACCGCCGGTCAAAGCCACGAGCGCATGAAACGGAGCGCCCGGGATTGCGGCGGATGAGGCTCGGCCTGTCCGGGAATTCTGTGCGTCAGGAAACACGTCCATATTGGGCAAGAAAGTCGAGCATGACGCGGATGCGCGCCGGCAGATGCCCGCCTTGGCCGACATAGACGGCATGAAACGGCTCGACGCGTCGGGTGCGGGGATCATCGAGCACCGTGACCAATCGACCCGCCTTCAAGTCTTCAGCCACCGTGAAGCGGGCCAATTGCGCCAGACCGACACCACCGATGGCAAAATGCCGAAGAGCCTCGCCATCGCTGGCGCTGACCCGCCCGACCACTGGAACCTGCACGATGTCCTCGCCTTGCGGTGCCGGCCATTCGCGCAGCGCTCGCACATAGCCGAAGCCCAGCCGGTTGTGTCTTTCCAGATCGGCCGCTGTTTCCGGCACGCCGTGACGGGTCAGATATGAGGGCGAGGCGACGATGATGAGGGGTGTGTCGCCGAGCTTTCTCGCCACCAGACTGGAGTTACTCATCGCGCCGGCGCGAATGGCGATGTCGGCCCGTTCCGCCAGAAGGTCGACCACCAGATCCGTCTGGATGACCTCGACCGATATGCCGGGATAGAGGTCCAGAAAGCGGGCCAGAATTGGCGCAAGCACATGCGTGCCGTAGGCGGCACTGGTATTGATGCGGATCAGGCCGCGCGGGTCGTCGAGATTGGCAGCACTGCGCTCCGCCTCCTCGATGTCGGCAAGTATCCGCACCGAGCGCTCGTAAAATGTCCGGCCTTCTGGCGTCAGCAGCAGCTTGCGGGTCGAGCGGTTGACCAAACGCGTACCAAGACGCGTTTCCATCCGCGCCACCAGTTTGCTGACCGCCGAGGGCGTCATCCGCAAGTAACGTGCCGCAGCCGAGAAGCCGCCTTGCTCGACCACCTGCACGAAGACTTCCATTTCGCCGGATCGATTGATGTCCTGTCGCGCCATAGTGTGAATTTAATTCATGAATGATGTTCTTGATCGCAGACTATTTCACTGAGCGTTTGCTGTCTATCTGCTGTGCATCCCATTCCAACAAGGACGCACCTCCATGCCTCTTGCCCTTTATGCCCTGACCGTCGGTGCCTTCGGCATCGGCGTCACAGAATTCGTCATCATGGGCCTGCTCATCGACGTCGGCGCTGATCTCGGCGTTTCCATTGCCGCGGCCGGTCTGCTCATTTCCGGCTACGCGCTGGGCGTCGTGTTCGGCGCGCCGATCCTGACCGCCTTGTCCAGCCGCTGGCCGCGCAAGACGGTGCTGATCGCGCTGATGGTGATCTTCACCATCGGCAACATCGCCTGTGCGCTCGCGCCCAATTACGAGATGCTGATGGCCGCAAGGCTTGTTGCAGCCCTTGCCCATGGCACCTTCTTCGGTGTCGGTTCGGTCGTCGCAACCGGCCTGGTCGCACCCGAACGTCGCGCATCCGCCATTGCCGTGATGTTCACCGGCCTCACGGTCGCCAATATCGCCGGCGTGCCCTTCGGAACGTGGCTCGGCCAGGAATATGGCTGGCGCACGACCTTCTGGGCCGTGGCTCTCGTCGGTATCGCAGCGCTCGTCGTGCTGGCGATCTTCCTGCCACGCGATGCGCAGAAGCCGGAAGCCCAGGACTGGCGCTCGGATCTCGCCACCATGGCCCGTCCTCAGGTCCTCGCCGGCCTGGCGATCACGGTGCTCGGTTATGCCGGCGTCTTTACGGTCTTCACCTATATCGCACCCGTTCTGACCGAGGTCACCGGCTTCTCGGCGGCCGCCGCCTCTCCGATCCTGCTGGTTTTCGGGGTTGGTCTAATCGTCGGCAATCTCCTCGGCGGCAAGTTGGCCGACCGCAACCTCGACCGCTCCGTCGTGGTGACGCTGGCAGTCCTGACGCTGTCGCTCGCCGTCATGACCGCGGCTCTCGACAACAAGATCCTCACCATCGTCTTCGTCGGTCTTGTCGGCGCGGCAGGCTTTGCAACGGTGGCACCCTTGCAGATGCGGGTCCTGCACAAGGCGGAAGGGGCAGGCCAGGCGCTGGCATCGAGCTTCAATATTGCCGCCTTCAACCTCGGCAATGCCATCGGCGCCTGGGTTGGCGGCATCGCTATCGAACAGGGGCCAGGGCTGCCGCTGCTGCCGCTGGTGGCCGCCGCTTTCCCGCTCGCTGCGCTGATCTTGTCAATCATCGCAACCCGTCTCGACCGGCCGAGCCCGCGCGGGCAGCAGGTCGCAGCCTGATCGAGGCCCAATCACCTCATTCACAGAGAGAAAGGATAATCTCATGGAATATCGTCAATTGGGGACCTCGGGCCTCAGGGTTCCCGTTCTGAGTTTCGGTGCCGGTACATTCGGCGGATCCGGCCCATTGTTCGGCAATTGGGGGACCTCCGATGCCACAGAGGCCCGCCGCCTTGTCGATATCTGCCTCGACGCCGGAGTGAACCTCTTCGATACGGCCGATGTCTATTCGGCCGGCGCCTCCGAGATGGTGCTGGGCGAAGCGATCAAGGGACGGCGCAATGACGTGCTGATTTCCACCAAGCTCGGCCTGCCGATGGGCGATGGGCCGGCCGACTACGGCACCTCCGCCAGCCGTATCGCAACCGGTGTCGATGCGGCGCTGAAGCGCATGGGCACCGACTACATCGACCTGCTCCAGCTGCACGCCTTCGACGCATCGGTCCCGGTTGAAGAAGTGCTTGCCGCGCTCGATCGGCTCGTAACTGCAGGCAAGGTCCGCTATGTCGGCGCCTCCAATTTTGCCGGCTGGCAGATCATGAAGTCGCTTGCCGCCGCCGATCGCCATGGGTGGCCGCGCTACGTTGCCCACCAGGTCTACTATTCTCTGGTCGGCCGCGACTACGAATGGGATCTGATGCCGCTCGGGCAGGACCAGGGCGTCGGCGCCATGGTCTGGAGTCCGCTCGGCTGGGGCCGTCTGACCGGCAAGATCCGCCGAGGCACGCCGCTGCCGGAAACAAGCCGCCTGCATGAGACCGCGGCTTTCGGTCCGCCGGTCGACGATGAACGGCTTTACCGGATTGTCGATGTGCTGGACGAGATTGCAGGCGAGGTGGGCAAACTCGTTCCGCAGGTCGCGCTCAACTGGCTGCTCCAGCGTCCGACGGTGTCGTCCGTGATCATCGGTGCCCGCAACGAGGAACAGCTACGGCAGAACCTCGGCGCGGTTGGCTGGAGCCTGACGGCCGAGCAGGTCGCACGGCTGGATGCCGCCAGCGTCACGGATGCCGCCTATCCACATTTTCCCTATTACCGTCAGGAAGGTTTTGCCCGGCTCAACCCGCCAGCCGTCTGACCTGAAATTGACCGGATCGCCGCCCTCATTCGGCGGCGATCTGGCCCGCCAGTTCGCGGTTCTTCATCAGCTTGTAGACGATCGAATCCATCAGGGCTTGGAACGACGCGTCGATGATGTTTTCCGACACGCCGACCGTCCACCAGCGCGCGCCGGTTGCGTCGGTGGATTCGATCAGGACGCGGGTGATCGCCTCGGTGCCACCGTTCAGGATACGCACCTTGTAGTCCGCCAGTTCCAGGTCGAGAATTTCCGACTGATACTTGCCGAGATCCTTGCGCAGCGCGATGTCGAGCGCGTTGACCGGGCCGTCACCCTCGGCCACCGACATGACGGTTTCGCCATCGACGAGCACCCTGACGACTGCTTCCGAGACCGTCTTCAGGCGGCCATGGCTGTCGAAACGGCGCTCGACCATCACGCGAAAGCTTTCGACCGCGAAGAAATCCGGCACGGTCCCGAGCGTCTTCAATGCCAGAAGCTCGAAGCTCGCATCTGCACCCTCATAGGCATAGCCCGACGCCTCGCGATCCTTGACGACCGAGATCAGCGTATCGAGCTTCGGATCGTCCTTGGCGACCGTGATGCCGCGGCGCTTCAACTCGTTGAGGAAATTTGCCTTGCCGCCCTGATCCGACACCATGACCTTGCGGAAATTGCCGACGCTTTCCGGCTCGACATGTTCGTAGGTCTTCGGGTCTTTCAGCAGCGCCGAGGCATGGATGCCTGCCTTAGTGGCAAAGGCCGAGCCGCCGACATAAGGGGACTGGTGATTGGGCGAGCGGTTGAGCAACTCGTCGAAGGCGCGCGACAGTCGCGTCAGGCCGACGAGCTTCTCCCGGTCGATCGCGGTCTCGAAGCGCGACGCATACGTCTCCTTCAGACAGAGCGTCGGGATGATCGTGACGAGATCGGCATTGCCGCAGCGCTCGCCGATGCCGTTCAGCGTGCCCTGGATCTGCCGCACGCCGGCCTCGACGGCGGCGAGCGAATTGGCGACTGCCTGGCCGGTGTCGTTATGCGCATGGATACCGAGCGAGGAACCGGGGATGCCAGCCGCGATCACGGCCGACACGATGTCCCGGATCTCCGGCGGCTGCGTGCCGCCATTGGTGTCGCACAGCACCACCCAGCGTGCGCCGGCATCGTATGCTTCCTTCGCACAGGCGAGGGCGTATTGTGGATTGGCCTTGTAGCCATCGAAGAAGTGTTCGCAATCGACCATGGCGAGCTTGTGTGCTGCGACCACGGCTTCAACGCTCTCACGGATGCTCTCAAGATTTTCCGCGTTGGTGCAGCCGAGCGCGACCTTCACGTGATAATCCCAGCTCTTGGCGACGAGACACACCGCATCTGCCTTCGACTGGATGAGCTGGCTGAGGCCCGGATCGTTGGAGGCAGAGATGCCGGCGCGCTTGGTCATGCCGAAGGCGACAAAGCCGGCATGTTTCGTGCGCTTCCTGGAAAAGAACGCCGTGTCCGTCGGGTTCGCGCCGGGATAACCGCCCTCGATGAAGTCGATGCCGAATTCGTCCAGCATCGCCGCGATCGCGATCTTGTCCTCGACCGAAAAGTCAACGCCCGGCGTCTGCTGGCCGTCGCGCAGTGTCGTGTCGAACAGGGTGATCTTTTCGCGTGTCATACTGTAGTCCTCAGGCAACTTGGTAATGCTAGCCCCTCATCCGGCTGCCGCCACCTTCTCCCCGCAGGCGGGGAGAAGGGCGAAACGGCGCCGCTTGCGCCCCCTCTCCCCGCTTGCGGGGAGAGGGTAGGGTGAGGGGCAATTTCTTGCTCAATTCTTCCCCGCAAACCGATCCGTCGCCCGGATCAGCTGGTCGAGGATGCCAGGCTCGAGATAGGCATGGCCCGCCCCCTCGATCAGATGAAAATCCGCCTTTGGCCAGGCCTTGTGCAAGGCCCAGGCATATTTCGCCGGGCAGGGCATGTCGTAACGACCGTGGATGATCACGCCCGGAATGTCGGCGAGCTTATGGGCATCGCGCAGCAACTGGCCGTCTTCCATCCAGCCGTCATGGACGAAGAAATGGTTCTCGATCCGGGCAAAGGCCAGCGCGAATTCGGCCTCGCCGAAATGTGCGGAATAGTCTGGGTTGGGCAGAAGCGTGATCGTCTCGCCTTCCCAGTTGCTCCAGGCAATCGCGCAGCGCAATTGTTCTTCGCGATCGGTGCCGGTCAGCCGACGGCGATAGGCCGCCATCATCTCGTGCCGCTCATCTTCCGGGATCGGTGCAATGAAGCGCTCCCACTTGTCAGGGAACATCTCGGAGACACCGAACTGGTAGTACCAGTCGAGCTCGGGACGGGTGAGCGTATAGATGCCGCGCAGCACCAGTTCCGAGACGTGCTCCGGATGGGTTTCGGCATAGGCGAGCGCCAGCGTCGAGCCCCAGGAGCCGCCGAAGACCAGCCATTGCTCGACGCCCATCATCTCCCGGAGCCGCTCGATGTCGGCGACGAGATGCCAGGTGGTGTTGGCCTCAAGCGAGGCATGCGGGGTGGATTTGCCGCAGCCGCGCTGGTCGAACAGAACAACATCGTAGAGGGCCGGATCGAACAGCCGGCGCTGCAGGGGGCTGGAAGCACCGCCCGGTCCGCCATGCAGGAAGACGGCCGGCTTGGCACCCTTGGTGCCGACGCGTTCCCAATAGATGGTGTGGCCGTCGCCGACATCCAGCATGCCGGTCTCATAGGGTTCGATCTCGGGATAGAAACCGCGCAATGCAGTCGTCATGTCATGCTCCCTTCGGCGGCCAGGCCACCGTATCGTGATCGGGATGCTGCCGTGATGCGGCGGCGATCCCGGCATTGCCCGCCGGCAGGTCCGAACGGTCGGTCTGGTTTTGCGGCAGGTCGAAGAGTTTGTCGAAATAGCTGATGCGGCTTTCGACCCCGTCCTGGGAGACGGGTTCGGCCAGCTCCGGCTTGTCGAGGCTGCCGATCGTCACGCTGATATAGGGCGAACCCTTGGTGCGGAAGAACAGCGGCGTGCCGCACTCCTTGCAGAAACCGCGCCCGCAGGGGTCCGAGGATTGGAACCAGCTCGGCTCACCGCGCATCAGCAGGAAATCCTCCTGGCGGGAGCCGGCCAGCGCCATGAACAGATTGCCGCTCGCCTTCTGGCACATGCGGCAGTGGCAGATATGCGGATAGCCGAGGTCGCCTGCGATCTTGTAGCGGATCGCGCCGCACTGGCAGCCGCCGGAATGCACCTGACGGGTCATTGATCATCCTCCGGCGGCCACTGGGCTGTGTCGTGGTCGGGATGCTGGAAACTCTCGATCGAGGCGAAGAAGGCTTCGTATTCGGGGCTGGTATAGACGGGTTTCTCGAACAGCTGGTCGATCCACGGCAAGCGTTGGTGATGGTTCACCTGGATCTGCGGCTCGAAATGCTCCGGATGGTCGAAGGCGCCGATCGCCAGTTCCACTCCGCCGGGATGCTGATAGGTCAATGGCGTGCCGCATTTGGCACAGAAGCCACGCTTCACCTTGGCCGAGGAGCGGAAAAGCATCGGCTGGCCGCGTGTCCAGGTCAGATGCGCCTGATCGGCGGTGACGAAAGCGCCGAAAAAGGATCCAAACTGCTTCTGGCACATGCGGCAATGGCAGATCGATGGTCTTCCCAGTTTCGAGGCCTGGAACCGGATCGCGCCGCATTGGCAGCCGCCGCTATGAATCTCGCTCATCTCTTCTTCCTCATCGCATCGTCATGAAAATCGTGACGCCGATGATGACAACGGCGATCAGCACACCTTTGGCGATCAGGCCGTAGAGCAGCCATTTCGGCATCTTGGTATTGGGGTTGGGCTGGGTCATGCGGCCGGCCTTTCGAGATTGGGGTTACCCCCCTCTGTCCTGCCGGACATCTCCCCCACAAGGGGGGAGAGCGGGAACCCGCCGGCCTTGGCTCCATGGTCGAAGGTATTAAAGCGCAACGCATGCGGCTCCACTCTCCCCCCTTGTGGGGGAGATGTCACGAAGTGACAGAGGGGGGTACCCCACATCGCAGCCGAAAACATCCTACCGCTTGACCTCCCAGGTCGTCACCCGCTCACCGGTCTCCTTGTCCTTGCCGTCCTTGAGCTGGATGCCCTTGTCGGCAAGTTCGTCGCGGATGCGGTCGGCCTCGGCGAAATTCTTGGCTGCCAGTGATTCTAGCCGTCTCTCAATAGTGCTATTGAGGGTGTCAAATTCGAGGAGGTTTCCCGCGTCGATTAGGTCGCCAGCAGTTACGCTTTTTGCTGCGTACTTGCCGGCTATCTCCATCGAAACCGTCAATTTCGACATTTTGTTCTGATAGTAAGAATAATCCTGAAGCAGACCGAGAAATACGAGGGCTTGTGCAATTTTAACTGTAGTCGACTCGTCGTTGCTCGCGTAGCCGCTCATTTGATCGAGCCAAGAAAGCGCATTGTGAGTATCCAAATCATTCGAGAGAATGTTTGTGAACTCGCGGTCAGGGGTTGGGCGCAAGTGGCTCGGCGAAAGGTTACCTATTGCACGCATCCACTTGTCCAGACGTCGTTCCGCCTCTTCCAGCCGCTTCACCGAAAAATCGATCGGCTCGCGGTAATGCGTCATCAGCATGGCGAGCCGCAGCACTTCGCCCGGCCAGTTCCGCCCGCCGAATTTCTCCGTCGCCAGTAGCTCGTTGATCGTGACGAAATTGCCCTCCGACTTCGACATCTTGCGACCCTCGACCTGCAGGAAGCCGTTATGCATCCATACGGTCGCCATCAGGTCGTTGTCGAAGGCGCAGCAGGACTGGGCGATCTCGTTTTCATGGTGCGGGAAGATCAGGTCCAGCCCGCCGCCATGGATGTCGAACTGGTGCGGCTTGGATTTTGCCTTGGGCGAGAGCCTTTCCTTGATCTCTTCCCAGAGATAGCGATCGGCCATGGCAGAGCACTCGATATGCCAGCCGGGACGGCCATAGATCGCATAGGTCTTGCCTTCGAAGGTGAAATCCGCCGGCCAGCCTGGCTCGGTATCGGCCGACTGCTTCCAGAGCACGAAATCGGCCGGGTTCATCTTGTGGTTCTCGACAGCCACACGCGCGCCCGCCTGTTGATCCTCGAGCTTGCGCTTCGACAGCATGCCGTAATCCGCCATCGAGGCGGTCGAGAACAGAACTTCGTGGCCTTCCGAACCCGTTGCGACATAGGCATGGCCCATGTCGAGCAGCCGCTGGATGATGGTGATCATCTGCGGAATATTGTCGGTCGCGCGCGGCTCATGGGTGGGCTTGAGGCATCCGAGGGCTGCCACGTCCTCGTGGAACTGGCTTTCCGTCTTGCCGGTCACGCCCCGGATCGCTTCGTTCAGGCTCATCGATCCCTCAGCGATCTGGCTGCCGAAGTCGCGCAGCGCCCGCGCGTTGATCTTGTCGTCGACATCGGTGATGTTGCGCACATAGGTGACCTTGTCCGCACCATAGGTGTGACGCAGCAGCCGATACAGCACATCGAAGACGATGACGGGGCGCGCATTGCCGATATGGGCGAAGTCGTAGACGGTCGGTCCGCAGACATACAGGCGCACATTGTCGGGGTCGATCGGTTCGAAATCGACCTTGTCGCGTGTGAGCGTGTTGTAAAGCTTGAGGCCGACGGCCATGAGAAACTCCCAGAACGAATGGTACCCGGCTGGACCGGGTCGTTTGTCATCTGGGTCTATGCAGGAGACGAAAACGGCCAGGCCAGCGAAGCGCTAGCGAATAATGGTCCCGCAAATGATGCAGAGGCTCGTTTTCATGGGCGCTGTTATGGCGCGGGCTGTGGATTTGGTCAAGAGTGTCGGTCTTGTGCCGTTCCAAGGCACCCGCATCTGATGAGACTGTGGATAGTTCCTCTTCGGGTTAAGCCTTTTTCAAGGTAACTCCCCAATTGTAGGGTGCACTACCCCCACCCTCGGAGATGATCTTCGGCATGGACCACACCCTGCATTTGCCCACTATCATGGTCGTTCATGCCCTGATCACGTTCATTTCCACTGTAGTCACCGTTTATATGTGGTGTCGCTATCGTGGCGGTCGGGTCATGCCGCTTCTGGTGGCCGCTGGATTGTCCGGCAGCGCAACCATGTTGCTGCACGCGGCGCGCGAGAGCCTACCCCTAATCATCTCCTCCGGTCTTGGCCTCGGGCTTGGCATCGTGGCAGTCGGCTTCTACTGGCAGGCGGTTGTGGCCTTCGAGGGGGGAAGGGTCTCGATCCCGAAGGCGTTTATCGGGATCGTCATCTGGTTTGCCCTCTGGCTGACGCCAGCATTCCACGATTCGATTGAACTCAGGACCTCCGTGCTCGGGCTGCTGGTCGCAACCTACTGTTTCCTCACCGCGTGGGAGATGCTGAAGCGGGCGAAACATGAGCCCCTGCCGTCGCGCTCGATTGCGGCGCTCTCCAACATCGTCCGCGGGCTTGTCTGGATGGCGACGGCCCCCTTGAGCATTTTTGTGGCGCCACCCTATACAGCAGATGGGACCACGGCAGCCTGGTTCGCCTATGTCGTGCTCGCCAACTCGATGATGATCGTGCTGTCGCTTGTGTCGCTGTTGATGCTGGCCAAGGAGAGGGACGAGCTGCACTACCGGCTTGCCTCGGAACGCGATCCGCTGACCAATCTCGCCAATCGCCGCACCTTCGTTACCCGGGCCAACCAGGTCTTGCGGGAGGAGAGGACGGCCAGCCTGCTGCTCTTCGATATCGATCACTTCAAGGTCGTCAACGACACCCACGGCCATGCAACCGGCGACCAGGTGCTGCTTGCTTTTGCCCACGCAATGGACCAGCGCATGCCGAAGGGCTGGCTCTTCGCGCGCATCGGCGGGGAGGAATTCGCCTGCCTGATGCCCCGTATGAATGCGACGAAAGCCGTTGCCGTCGCCGAGAATCTCAGGCTCGCGATTGCCGAGATGGCGATGCCTTCAATCCCGGGGCTCCGTGTGACCGTCAGCACCGGTGTCAGCGAGGTCACGGAACCGGGCATGGGGCTCGATACGCTGCTCGCCAGCGCCGATGCTGCCCTTTACCGGGCCAAGGCGGGCGGGCGAAATTGCGTGCGCCTTTATGACCCCACGACGCTCCTGGCGGATACGAGCAAGACCCTGGCGCTTGCAGCAGATGAGCCAAATCATTCGCTTGCCCGCAGCCGCAGCCGCGGGCGCAGGGCCTGATCAGGCAGCTGCCCGTGGCAACCGCACAAGACCGAGGACAAGTGCACAGCCGACGATGATGACCGCGCCACCACAGAGCTGCAGCACCGTCAGCGGCTCGTCGAGCACCAGTGCCCCGACGAGGACCGCAACCACCGTCACCGCGAACTCGACGCTGATAGCCGCGGTCGCGCCAATGCTCTTGACCAGGCTAAAATAGAGCACATAGGTGAGGGCGCTCATCAGGGCTGCCAGCGCCACGAGATAGAGATAATCCAGCGCAACCGGTGTCCCAGGCACGGGCACGAACCACAGAAGCGGCAGCGTCAGGATACCACCGGCGATGAAGGAGCCTGTGGTGACTTCCCATGGGCCGGTGTTGGAGAGATACCGGCTGGCATAATTGCTGCCGAAAGCTGCTGAAAAGGTCGAGCCGATCATCGCGAAGCAGCCGAGCAGGAAGGCGCCGGTGACGGGCACTGCCGGGAAGCCGACCAGCATGACGATACCGATCGTGCCGAGCACAAGGCCGAACACACGCGCCTGCGTGATCCGCTCCAGGCCCCAGAGCTGCGCGATCACCATGGAAAACAGCGGGATCGACGCGACGAAGATCGCAGCCATAGCCGTCCCGATCAGCGGCGTCGCATAGGACAGGCCGATTAACTGCCCTGCTACCGTGGTTGCGCCGACGATGGTGAAAGGCAGCCAGCCTGCACCGAAATCAAGCTTGCGCCGCATGAGGCGCGCAATCGCATAAAGAAGCGCACCTGCGATGAAGCATCGAAATGTGACGGCCCCGATCCAGCCGAAAGCGTCCACCACATGCAGGAGCAGCAGGAAGGAGAGCCCCCAAGCCAGAGAGAGGTAGGCATAGGCGGCGAAATCTCTGGGGGTCATTCACGGGGCTCGAGATTTGGCGACCCTCGGGCCGCGGATGAGAACGCCGAATCGCTTACTCCGGCATCCGGTAATCGACGATCTTGCCTTCGCGAACCACATAGAGCTTGCCCGTTTCCGTCTGTCCCGGTCCGACCAGCGGCAGGAGCTTGGCGGCGACTTCCGACGGATGCGGCAGCGTGTCCGGATCTTCGCCCGGCATGGCCTGGGCGCGCATCGCGGTGCGCGTGGCGCCGGGATCGACTGACAGGATACGCAGTGGCAGGCGCTGCGTTTCGGCAGCCCAGGTGCGGGCCAGCGCCTCGACGGCGGCCTTGGATGCGGAGTAGGGCCCCCAGAAGGGCTTGCACTTGTGGGCAGCACCCGAAGACAGGATCAGCACGCGGCCCTGGTCGGACTTTATCAGTAGCGGTTCCAGCGAGCGGATCAGGCGCCAGGTGGCGTTGACATTGATTGTCATCACCTTGTCGAAGACTTTCGCCTCGACATGACCAATCGGCGAGATGACGCCCAGCACGCCGGCATTCAGCACGGCGATGTCGAGTTTGCCCCAACGCTCGAAGATGTGACCGCCGAGCTGGTCGATCGCTGCCATGTCGGAAAGGTCGAAGGGCACCAGCGTCGCCGAACCACCGACGGCCTTGATCGCATCGTCAAGATCTTCCAGGCCACCCACTGTACGAGCGCAGGCAATCACATGGGCGCCGGCCTTGGCGAGTTTGATCGCGGTGAAATAGCCGATGCCGCGCGAGGCGCCGGTGACGAGCGCAATCCGGCCCTTGAGGTCGATGGTCATGGAAATTCCTGTCGTATGCTTTTTGGTCGTAGGGCTCAGCCGTTGGCGGCAAGCATGGATTCCTTGCGGCCCGGCTTCTCGCTTTCCTTGTCGACGAGACGGGTCGGATAGTCGCCGGTGAAGTAGTGGTCGGTGAATTGCGGGTTGGCCGGATCACGCGGCTTGCCGCCGACCGCCTTGTACAGCCCGTCGATGGAGAGGAAGGCGAGCGAATCCGCGCCGATATACTTCGCCATCGCCTCATCGCCCGCATATTGGTTGGCGAGCAGCTTGTCGCGGTCCGGTGTGTCGATGCCGTAGAAGTCCGGGTGGAAGATCATCGGGCTGGCGACGCGGATATGCACCTCCTTGGCGCCGGCATCGCGGATCATCTGTACGATCTTCAGCGAAGTCGTGCCGCGCACGATGGAATCGTCGACCAGCACGACGCGCTTGCCCTCGATCATCGCGCGGTTGGCGGAATGCTTCAGCTTGACGCCAAAGGCGCGGATCTGCTGGGTCGGCTCAATGAAGGTACGGCCGACATAATGGTTGCGGATGATGCCGTATTCGAAGGGAATACCGCTCTGCTGCGCATAGCCGAGTGCTGCCGGCGTGCCGCCATCGGGAACCGGCACGACGACATCGGCCTCCAGCGGCGCTTCGAGCGCGAGGTTCATGCCTGCATTCTTGCGGGTGGTGTAGACGTTGCGGCCGGCGACCACGGAATCCGGGCGGGCGAAATAGACATATTCGAACAGGCAGACGCGCTCCGGCTGCGGACGGGCCGGCATGCGCGACTCGATCGTGACCGAGCCGTCGGACTGCGTTTCGCAGATGATCACTTCGCCATTCTTCACATCGCGCACGAACTTGGCGCCGATGATGTCGAGCGCACAGGTCTCCGAACAGAAGATCGGCTTGCCGTCGAGATCGCCCATAACCAGCGGACGGATACCGATCGGGTCGCGCGCGGCAATCAGCTTGGTGCGGGTGAGTGCGATCATCGCATAGCCGCCTTCCATCTGCCGGATGGCATCGATGAAGCGGTCGGTGGTCGAGGCATGGCGCGAGCGGGCGATGAGATGCAGCACGACTTCGGTGTCCGAGGTCGACTGGCAGATGGCACCGGTGGCGATGATCTGCCGACGCAGCGTCAGCCCGTTGGTGAAGTTGCCGTTATGGGCAATGGCGATGCCGCCCTCTTCGAGTTCGGCAAACAGTGGCTGCACGTTGCGCAGCGCCACTTCCCCCGTCGTCGAGTAGCGGGTGTGACCGATCGCCTGCGGGCCGGGCAGCTTCGCCAGCGTTACCGGGTTGGTATAGTGGTCACCGACCAGGCCCATGTGCTTTTCGGTGTAGAACTGCCGCCCGTCGAAGGAGACGATACCGGCAGCCTCCTGGCCACGATGCTGGAGCGCGTGCAGGCCGAGTGCCGTCAGCGTAGAAGCATCCGGATGCCCGAGGATCCCGAAGACCCCGCATTCCTCGTGATACTTGTCGTCATGGCTGCCATACACGACATAAGAAGGGCTGAACTGCTTCATGGCGAGGGCCTTTGCTCCGGGGACAGATGCAAGGATTGTGGGCTTCTAACGGCTAAGCCGCCGGTCTGTCCCGATCCGGCGGCGTTGATATGGGTGTCGGTTCGCGCGGCACCAAGGCCGCGCGATGAACAGTGTGTTCTTAAGGTGTCGCCGGCTGTGCCGGGGTCTCGTCGGATGGCGTCTGTTCTGCAGGCGCCTGTTCGGCCGGCGCATTGTCGCCGGTGGCATCGGCGGCCGGCTCTTCACGGCCGAGGATGCGCTCGCGGATCTGCGGCTCGATATCCTCAGGCAGCACCGCCTCAAGCTTCAGCACCAGCTGATCCAGGAATGGCTTGGACTTCGAATTGTTGACCCAGTCCGGGCGCTGCGGCTCATTGATCAGCCAGTTCCAGAAGGCGACAGCAACGACCAGCAGCAGGAGACCCCGGGCCGCGCCGAAAAGAAAGCCGAGTGTCCGGTCAAGCGCGCCGATACGGCTGTCGATGATGAAGTCGGCGATCCGGGAGGTGATGAAGGAGATCACGATCAGCGCGACGATGAAGATGATGCCCGCAGCCCCTGCGAGTGCAATGCGGTCATCGCTGGTATAGTTCTTCACGTAAGGCACAAGCACGGGATAGAGATAATAGGCGGCGGCGACGGAGCCGGCCCAGCTCGCAATGGACAGCACCTCGCGCGAAAATCCGCGCACCATCGCCAGCACCGCTGAAAACAGCACGACGCCGATGACGATACCGTCGAAAATCGTAATGGGCATAGACACCAACTCCAAGACTTTGCCGGACGGACCCGACCTGATTGTCACCGCGATACCGCCGGAACGCGTGGCTTCACGCGTCGGACCGGATCAACCATCCTCCTGATCCGTAGGGGCTTTCAGCCGGGAACCGGCGATCCGCGCCACAAGATCGGGAAGGCTGTCCACTTCCCTCCATTTGCCCGACGAACCCTTGGCAAGGTCCGGCGAGGCAGCCGGCAAGACCGCAGCGGAGAAACCGAGCTTTTCCGCCTCTTTCAGCCTCTGGGCCGTATGCGACACCGGCCGCACCGCCCCTGACAGGCTGACTTCGCCGAAATAGACGCAATCGGCCGGAAGGGCAAGACCGGCAAGCGATGAAACCAAAGCCGAAGCGATGGCCAGATCCGCCGCAGGCTCGCTGATCCGGTAGCCGCCTGCCACGTTGAGGTAGACATCATGCTGTCCCAGCCGCACACCGCAATGCGCCTCCAATACCGCCAATATCATGGCAAGCCGTGACGAATCCCAGCCGACCACTGCGCGACGCGGCGTCCCAAGTGAGGTGGCGGCCACGAGGGCCTGGACTTCGACGAGGATCGGACGGGTGCCTTCCATGCCGGCAAAGACAGCTGCGCCCGGCGCTTTTTCGTTGCGCTCACCGAGGAAAAGCTCGGAGGGATTGGCAACTTCTCTCAGGCCCCTGTCCGACATTTCGAAGACACCGATTTCATCGGTCGGCCCGAAGCGGTTCTTCACGGTGCGCAGGATGCGATAGTGATGGCCCCGGTCACCTTCGAAGTAGAGCACCGCGTCGACCATGTGTTCGACGACGCGGGGACCGGCGATCTGGCCTTCCTTGGTGACATGGCCGACCAGGACCATCGTCGCGCCCGTCTGCTTGGCATAGCGGATCATCGCCTGCACGCCGGTGCGCACCTGGGTGACCGTGCCCGGCGCGCTGTCGGCGGTATCGCTCCACAGCGTCTGGATGGAATCGATGATGACGAGATCGGGCCGCTTTCCCTCGGAAATGGTGGCGAGGATGTCCTCGACATTGGTTTCGGCAGCCAGAAGCACGTCGGTATCCGCAGCCTCCAGCCGCTGGGCGCGCAGCCGAACCTGTGCCACCGCTTCTTCGCCGGAGACGTAGATGACGCGGTGACCGCGCCGGGCAAGCGCTGCCGCCGCCTGCATCAGAAGGGTCGATTTGCCGATGCCGGGATCACCGCCGATGAGTACGGCCGAGCCGCGTACGAAACCGCCACCGGTCGCCCGGTCGAGTTCGCCGATGCCGGTCGGGATTCGCGGCGCTTCCTCGATCTCGCCGGAAAGCGCGGTCAGCGCAACGGCACGCCCCTTCTTCGGCGCCTTGCCGGGACCGGAACCGATCCCCCCCATCGGATCTTCCTCGACGATGGTGTTCCACTCGCCGCAGCCGTCGCATTTGCCCGCCCAGCGGGAGTGAACTGTGCCACAGTTCTGGCAGATGAATTGGGTCTTGGCTTTGGCCATGAATTACGTATCGCTTTCGGGGAAGTCGTCGGAAGAGATGTCTTGGCGGCCGTGCATGACGCGCAGCACGGTCAGAGATTGATCGGAGACCCGGACAAAGAAGCGTCGGTCTCGATAGGTGAAAACGCGAATGACATTGCCCAAACCAGGAGGTCGGCTGCCGGTGAGGCCAAGTTCGGCCAGGGACTGGATTTTGCCATAAAGATCGAGTGTGAAGGCGTCTGCAGATGAAGGGCTGAACTGCGCAATGTGGAAGTAGATCCCTTGCATGTCACGCCGCGCCGCGCTGGACCAGATGACACTACGGCTCGCGGGCATCTTCGAACATACGCTTCATGTCGGCCAGGAAAGCCTCGGCATTTTCGTAGGTGTGAACACGCCCCGCTTCAACGTCATCGATCCCTTCCTGGATCAGCATGCGAAGGGTTGCTTCCTCCTGCTCTCGCAGAAGGGCGAGGCCGGCTGTGACGACCGCATCAGCGCTCTCGTAAAGGCCAGAATTCATCTGTTCCTCGACAAATTCAGCGTCTTGCTTGCTCAACTGAATGTTCCGCACGCTGGGCTCCGTTCAGTGAAGGAATGGGAATGCCTGGAACAATAGCAGAACAAATCAGTCCGCGCCAGTCCTCAGTCGTCGCCCTCGATATAGAGCCGCTCATAGCGGAGCCCGAGTCCGGTCAGCATTTCATAGCCGATCGTGCCCGCCGCCCGCGCTACATCATCGAGCGGCATGGAGGGGCCGATCAGCTCGATATAGTCACCGGCGCGAACGCCATCAGGCGCAAGATCGGTCACGTCAAAAATCGTCTGGTCCATGGTGACACGTCCGACGACCGGTACCTGTTGCCCGCCAAGCACACCACGCGCGCCGGCAATGCCGGACTCCCGCAGCGGAATGCCGGAGCCGGAGAGATTACGCAGATAGCCGTCCGCATAACCAACCGAGGCAATCACCAGCCGGCTGTCGCGGGAAAGCGTGTGACTGGCGCCATAACTCACCGTCTCGCCCGCCTTGGCCTCGCGCACCTGGATGATTCGGGCTTCGGCCTTGATGACGCTGCGCATCGGGTTCTTCATCCCATTGACCGCCTCGCCACCGTAAAGGGCGATCCCCGGACGGGTGAGATCGAAGTGATAGTCGGCGCCGAGGAAGGTGCCGGCAGACGCAGCAAGGCTTGAATCAACACCTTCAAAAGCAGCACTAACCTGCCGGAAGGATTCGAGTTGTTGCCGGTTCATCGGCGATGAGGGATCGTCCGCGCAGGCGAGGTGGCTCATGACAAGCACCGGATCGAGGCTCGCCGGGCGTGAGACGTCGTCGGTCAGGGCAATCGCCTCCGCCATCGGCAGGCCGAGCCGGTTGAAGCCGGTGTCGACATGGATTGCGCAAGGGTAGGGGCCACGTTCGGTGAGCAGTGCCATCCAGAAGGCCAGCTGCTCTTCGGAGGCAATGACCGGCACGAGGTCGTTGTCGAAGAACACCTCTTCCTGGCCCGGCCAGATGCCGGACAGAACGAAGATCCGCGCTTCCGGGGCATAGGGCCTGAGCGTCGCGCCTTCTGCAGGAACGGCAACGAAGAAATCCCGCGCGCCGGCATGGTAGAGCACCTGACCGACATCCTCGATGCCAAGGCCGTAAGCATCGGCCTTCACCACGGCCGCCGTCCGCGCCTTGCCGGAGCGCCGCGCCATGTCGCGCCAGTTGTCGGCGATGGCGGAAAGATCCACCGTGAGGCGGAGGGGCGCGGCCAGAAATTCGTCCGGGGCGTCGATGATATCGAATCTGTTTGTCATGAGGTCTTTGCGTCTGCAGGGCGGGATCGATGGAACCTAGCACTTTTCTTCAAGACGAAAATGTGGCCGCCGGATATTATGCTGCTATGCACAGTGTTTCGCAGCAGCAGGCCGCCGAAGCCAATCCGGTATCGCAAACAGAGCGGACGCGCTTCTGGCGCGACACCCGTTTCCGCGCGATGGAATGCCTGACAGCCTCCTTCATTACCCACGAATTCTCGCCCCATTCGCACGACACCTTCTCGATCGGCGCGATCGAGAACGGCTGCCAGGTGGCGAGCATCCGGGGCACGCGCGAACTGACCGGACCAGGTGCCCTCTACCTGATCAACCCCGGTGAGGTGCATGACGGCCAGCCGGGCGTGCCGGAGGGATATCGCTACCGGATGATCTATCCGGAGATGGAATTGCTGGTCGAGATCATTGAGGATGTGTCGGGCAAGGCCTTTCACGGAGCCCCGAGTTTCGGCCGGCAACTGCTCACCGATCCCGAACTGGCCCGCGCCTTCAATCGCGCCCATCAGAGGCTGGAAGGCGAGGAGGCAAGTGCGCTGGAGGGCGAGGAGAGCATGTACTGCGTGCTCGCCACCATGTTTGCCCGCCACGGCAGCGACATCATCCGCGCGCCCGATCACGGCGAGCCGCTCGCCATGCGCCGCGTGCGCGATTACATCGCCGAACACTTCGCCGAAGAACTCGGGCTGGAAACGCTGGCAAAGGTCGCCGGCCTCAGCCGCGCCCATATGATCCGCGCCTTCCGCAAGCATTATTTTATCACGCCGCATGCCTTCCAGACGGACCTGCGCATCCGCCATGCCCGCCATCTCCTGCGCTGCGGCGCCACGCCCTCCGACACGGCCCAGACCTGCGGCTTTGCCGATCAGGCGCATCTGACACGCCAGTTCAAGGCGCGCACCGGCCTGACGCCGGCCGTCTTTCGCGCCGGCTGACGTCAGGCACTTTCCTTCAAGACGACACCCCTTTGAACCGGATAGATCCTCCGCCAACAGGAGGTCCCATGACTGAACATATTTTCAGGCGCGAAGCCATCGACGGCTTTCGCGCCATTCTTCCGCTCATCATTGCCGCTGCCCCCATCGGCTTCGTCTTCGGCGCTGTGGCGACCGGCAACGGCTTGTCGCCGCTGGAGACGGTGCTGATGAGCGCTCTGGTCTTTGCTGGTGGCTCGCAATTCGTTGCCATGGATCTGTGGACACACCCGGCATCCTGGACGGCACTCGGCTTCGCAGCCCTGCTGGTCAATCTTCGCCACGTGCTGATGGGCGCCTCGCTGGAGCGTAGCCTCGGCCTCTTCCGCCCCTGGCAGAAACTGCCGACGCTGTTCGTCATGGCGGATGAGAACTGGGCCCTGGCGGAGGCGCGGGCAAGGACGGCCGTGCTGACGCCAGCCTATTATCTCGGCCTCGCCTTGCCCTTCTATCTCGGCTGGGTGGTTTCAAGCCTGGCTGGGGCCCTCTTCGGTGCGCTGATCGGCGACATCGCCGTCTACGGCCTGGATTTCGCCTTCCCGGCGGTCTTCATCGTGCTGCTGACCGGCTTCTGGAAGGGCAGGGAGACCGGGCTGGTGCTGGCCGCAAGTGGTGTCGCGGCACTCACCGTCCACGCGTTCGTGCCGGGCGCCTGGTACATTGCCGCCGGCGCACTCGCGGGCCTTGCGGCGGCCTTCATTCCGCTGAAGCAGAAGGAGCAGACGGCGTGAACCTCGATCCCGCGACCTTCACCACCATCCTCGCCATGATGGCGTCCACCGTCTTCACCCGGTTCTCAGGTGCCTACCTGGTGCGCCGTCTCAAACTCGGCGACGGCGCCGAGAAGGCGCTCGCCACGGTGCCGCCCGCCGTGCTGATGGCCGTGGTCGCGCCAACGGCGTTTGCCAGCGGCTCGCCGGAAACCATCGGCTGCCTGGTGGTCGTCTTGGCGGCCCTGCGTTTGTCGTTGTTGCCGGCGGCGGCGCTTGGCGTTGTTGCCGTGGCGCTCCTGCGTGCCGCCGGTTTCTGACGCAGATACGATAAGGGCGCCTTACGGCGCCCTCGATCTCACGGCTCTTCGTACTGAATGAAGCTCGGGTCGGCCAAGTCCGCAAAGCGGGTGAATTCCGACTGGAAGGCGAGCTTGACGGTGCCGGTCGGTCCGTGACGCTGCTTGGCGATGATCACGTCAGCCGTGCCCTTGACCTTGTCCATCAGCGCTTCCCATTCCGGATATTTCGGATCGGCAAGATCGCGAGGCTCGAGGTTCTTCACGTAATATTCCTCGCGGAACACGAAGAGCACGACGTCGGCGTCCTGCTCGATCGAGCCCGATTCGCGAAGGTCGGAGAGCTGCGGGCGTTTGTCTTCGCGGCTTTCCACCTGACGCGACAGCTGCGACAGCGCGATGATCGGCACGGCCAGTTCCTTGCCGAGTGATTTCAGGCCCGTGGTGATCTGGGTGATTTCCTGCACACGGTTTTCGCCCGCCTTGCCGGCACCCGTCATCAGCTGGATATAGTCCACCACCAGGCAGTCGAGGCCGCGCTGGCGCTTCAGTCGGCGCGCACGGGCCGAAAGCTGGGCGATCGAAATACCACCAGTCTGGTCGATGAACAGCGGCACCTTTTGCATGGTCTGGGAAAAGCCGACCAGCTTTTCGAATTCGTGTTCAGTAATTTCGCCACGGCGGATTTTTGACGAGGAGACTTCCGTCTGCTCGGACATGATACGGGTGGCGAGCTGTTCGGATGACATTTCGAGCGAGTAGAAGCCGACGACACCGCCGTTCTTCGCCTTGAACGAGCCGTCCGGCAGAACTTCGGGCTCATAGGCCGCCGCAATGTTCCAGGCGATGTTGGTGGCCAGCGAGGTCTTACCCATACCCGGACGTCCGGCGAGCACGATCAAGTCGGACCGCTGCAGGCCGCCCATCTTCGAATCGAGCGAGCTGATGCCGGTCGAGATACCCGACAGGTTGCCGTCGCGCTCGAAGGCCGCTCCCGCCATGTCGACGGCCTGGGCGACCGCGTCCGAGAAGGACTGGAAGCCGCCGTCGTAGCGGCCGTTTTCGGCGAGCGCAAAGAGCCGGCGTTCGGTGTCTTCGATCTGCGCCTGCGGCGGCATGTCGAGCGGCGCGTCATAGGCGATATTGACGACGTCCTCGCCGATCTGGATCAGCGAGCGGCGCAGCGCCAGGTCATAGATAGCGCGACCATAGTCTTCCGCATTGATGATCGTGACCGCTTCGGAGGCGAGGCGGGCGAGATACTGCGCAACCGTCAGGTCGCCGACCTTCTGGTCGGCCGGCAGGAAGGTCTTGATGGTGACGGGGTTGGCCGTCTTGCCCATGCGGATAATTTCAGACGCCACCTCGAAGATCTTGCGATGCAGCGGCTCGTAAAGGTGTTCGGCCTTCAGAAAGTCCGAGACGCGGTAATAGGCGTCGTTGTTGACCAGCAACGCGCCGAGCAGCGCCTGTTCCGCCTCGATATTGTTCGGTGCTTCCCGGTAGAGCGGTTCGGGAGCCTGGGCTTGAGGGCGCGCAATGTTGCGAACGGCATCGATCATGGTGTCAGAGGCTTCTTTATCGTTGGGAGCGTAGGGTCAGGGTTTGGCGACCCCTGTCGCCACAGTCAACACGCGTCTCCCCTTCACTCGTCTTTTTCGGGTTGTCCCCAGTTATCAACAGGTGGTTCGGGGATGCGCCGGGAATAGCTTGACGTGTTCAAGCAGCGAATCGCTTTCACAGCCATGATTCTACGACATGCCAGCCATGGCTTCAAAAGACTTGAAAAGAAAAGCAGCTCCTATTAATTAGCCTAAATATAGATAGCAACCTAATTAATAGGCGGGGCATATGTCGCGGCATTCACAGAACGAGCAGCTATTCGACGAGATGTCCGCCTTCAATCGCAAGCTTCGAGCCTTTTTCGACGCCGCCGTGCGTGAGGAGGGGCTGACGCTTGCCCGTGCCAGGACGCTCTTCGCGATTGCCCGTCGGGGACCGTTGACCCAGAAGGACCTCGCAGAAGAGCTGGAAATCGAAACGCCGACTCTGGTGCGTGTCCTGGACGGCATGGAAAAGCAGGGTCTCATCCTGCGCAGCGAGGACGCCATGGATCGGCGGGCAAAGCGGATCGACATGACGTCGGCCGGACGCGACACGTTCAAAAGGGTTCATGCCCTGGCGAGCGAGTTGCGCGGACAAATCGCCGAAGACATTTCGGCAGAGGACATAGAGACCGCCTTGTCCGTTGTTCGCAGGCTGACGCGCAACATGCAGCGCCTCGACGCCGGAAAGGCGCGGCCATGAGCACCCATGTCGATACGGCAGACGTGGCCGTTCCCAAGAATGTCGAGCAGACGCCCGCCAATCCACCCGCTCCACCACCGGCCAAGCCGCTCTGGCTGGCTGCGATCTATGTCGCGTCGGGGCTGTTGCTGTTCATCACGCAAGGGATGGGCATGAACATCGTCAACGCGAACCTCTTTCAGCTGCAGGGCGAGTTTTCGGCGACGGTCGCCGAGGCCGCCTGGCTGTCGGCTGCCTATATGGCGCCCTATGCCACCCTGTCGATCGCGCTGTTCAAGGTGAGGGCCCAATACGGGCTGCGGCCGTTCGCCGAATGGAGCATCCTCGTCTTCGTTCTGGCTTCGCTGCTCAATCTCTTCGTCAGTGACCTGCATTCGGCACTCGTCGTGCGCTTCATCAGCGGCTGTGCGGCGGCGCCCATCTCCTCACTGGGCTTCCTCTATGTCCTGGAGGCCTTCCCAGTGCAACGCAAGCTCAGCCAGGGGTTGAACGTCGCCTTGATGGGCACGCTCCTGGCCGCTCCACTCGCCCGCATGGTGTCGCCGACCTTGCTGCAGATCGACGGCTGGCATGCCCTTTACACGCTCGAACTCGGTCTGGCCCTGATCTCCATGGCCGTCATCTATGCGCTACCGCTGACACCGCCACCGCGCGCCAAGGTGATCGAGCGCATGGACATCGTCTCTTATCTCCTGATGGCAAGTGGCATCGGCTGTCTCGCCGTTTTCCTGACGCTTGGCCGCTTCTATTGGTGGTTCGAGACCTGGTGGCTTGGCGTGCTTCTGGCCTGCGCCATCGGTTTCATCGCCGTGACGGCCCTGATCGAATCCCGGCGCGCCAACCCGATGCTCGATTTCCGCTGGATTTTTTCGCGCGACAATCTGCATATGGCAGCCGTCCTTCTGGTCTTCCGCGCCGTATCTTCGGAGCAGTCCTCGACCGCCGTCAGCTTCTTCCAGCAGATCGGATTGCTGAACGACCAGCAATTCGTCCTCTGGTCGTTGGTCCTGATCGCGTCTGTCTGTGGCGCACTTTTCTGCATGACGCTGATGTCATCCCGCTATGTCGAGACGGCCCATGTCATCGCGCTCGCCCTGATCGCCGGCGGTGCCTATCTCGACAGCCTTGCGACCAATCTCACACGCCCGGAACAGATGTATCTGAGCCAGAGCATGATCGCCTTCGGTGCCGCAATGTTCCTGCCCCCGGTCATGGCCAAGGGCTTCGGTGGCGCGCTGCAGAAGGGACTTCCCTATGTCGTCAACTTCATCGCCATTTTCCTATTCACCCAGATTACGGGGTCGATGCTGATGACGTCCTTGCTCGGCAGCTTCGTCACCATCCGGGAGAAGTTTCATTCGAACATTCTCGTCGAGAATATCCTTCTGACCCGGCCTGAAGTTGCCCAGCGGGTGAGTCAGCTCGCTGGTGGCTATCGCAAGATCATCACAGACCCGACAATCCTCAATGCCGAGGGGCTGACTTTGCTCTCCCAGCAGGTGACACGCGAAGCCTATGTGCTCGCCTATACCGATACGTTCCTGCTGATTTCCGTCGTCACGACCACAGCGCTTGCCGTGCTGCTCGTGCATCTCGGCTGGCGCTGCCTGCGGGCACCCCGCGGCGCTGCCGTCGAGCAACCCACCCAATCCTGAAGACGAAACGGACCCACCGCCATGTTGAAGAAGACATTCACACCTGCCACCATCCTGATCATTCTCGGCGCAGTCCTCGGCACGTCCCTGGTCCTATATGCTTGGCGCCTGCCACCCTTTGCCAGTTCGGTCGAGATGACTGATAACGCCTATGTCCGCGGCTTTGTCACAACGATGAGCCCGCAGGTCAGCGGCTATGTCGTCGAGGTGCCGGTCAAGGATTACGAGGCCGTCGACAAGGGCCAGTTGCTGGCCCGAATCGACGACCGCATCTATCGCCAGAAGCTTGCCCAGGCGGAGGCGGCGCTCGCAACCCAGAAGGCCTCGCTGGACAATTCCCGTCAGCAGGAAAATGCCGCCAAGGCGCGCATCGCCTCCAGTGAGGCAGCCGTCGATTCCGTCAATGCCGACCTCCAGCAGGCGCAGTTGCAGTCGGAGCGTCAGGACAGCCTGATCCGCAGCGGCGTCGTGGCTACCAGCGCCCAGGAACAGGCCCATGCGGCCCTCGACCGAGCCCATGCGGCCATGGCCCAGGCCAAGGCTGCTGTCGAGGTGAGCCGTCAGGACCTGCAGACGATCATCGTCAACCGCGGTTCGCTGGAAGCCGCCGTCGCCAATGCTCAAGCCTCGGTGGAACTGGCAAAGATCGACCTCTCGAATACCGAGATCCGCGCGCCGCGCGAAGGCAAGCTTGGTGAGGTCGGTGTGCGCGTCGGGCAATATGTAGCTGCGGGAACGCAGCTGATGGCGGTCGTGCCGCCTGATGTCTGGATCATCGCCAATTTCAAGGAAACTCAGCTTGCCGGCATGGCCGTCGGTCAGGCCGTGGAAGTCACGGTGGATGCTCTCGATCGCCAGATCCTGAAGGGTAGGGTTGAGCGCTTCTCGCCGGCAACCGGTTCGGAGTTTTCTGTCATCAAAGCCGACAATGCGAGCGGCAACTTCGTCAAGATCGCCCAGAGAGTCGGCGTACGCGTCGCAATCGACAAGGGTCAGGAGCCCGCCGCAAGCCTGACCCCTGGAATGTCCGTCGTCGTGCGGATCGACAAGAGCGTCGATCCAGCCTGATTACGCAGGCAGTCTGAAATAGAAAAAGCCCGGTCCTGCGAGAGCAGGGCCGGGCTTCTTGTTTTCGCCTTGAGGGGCAAATCTTACAGGTCGTCGCCGTCCTGGTCTGCGTCCGGATCGAAGAAGTCTTCCGGACGAAGCGCGTCTTCGTCGATGCCGTAGATGGCGTCGGCCGAGGTCAGGCTTTCGCCCTTCAGCTGGCGCTCGGCTTCTTCAGCCGAACGGGCAACGTTCAGCTCAACCGAGATTTCGACTTCGGCGTGGAGATGGATGACAACCTTGTGCAGGCCAATGGCCTTGATCGGGGTGTTCAGCTCGACCTGGTTGCGGCCGATGTTGAAGCCTTCGGCAGCCAGGATTTCGACGACGTCACGGGCAGCAACCGAACCGTACATCTGGCCGGTTTCGCCAGCCGAACGGACGACGATGAAGGACTTGCCGTTGAGAACGTCGGCAACCTTCTGGGCTTCCGACTTGCGCTCGAGGTTGCGGGCTTCGAGCGTGGCGCGCTCGGCTTCGAAACGGGTCTTGTTGGCGGCGTTGGCGCGCAGCGCCTTGCCCTGCGGCAGCAGGAAGTTACGAGCGAAGCCGTCGCGAACCTTGACGGTTTCGCCCATCTGGCCGAGCTTGGCGATGCGTTCAAGCAGAATGACGTCCATGATTTGTGTTCCTTTCAGTGGTCAATTCGGGTTGTCTGGGGTCTCGGCCTTGGCGGCCGGGGTGAGGGCAACGGTCCGCCTTGTATCCGACAGGCCGATGATGAGCGGAATGATCAACGGCAGCAGCATGACCGTCGAGAGGTAAGCGAGCACCAGGGCCGGCAGGCGCCAGTCCTTGCCGCGGGTCTTCAGATGCATCGAGGCAAAGCCCGCCATCAGGAAGCCAGCGCCGAAGGTGCCGCAGACGGTAGCGCCGATCATTGCCGGTACGCCGCCGATGAAGCAGCCGATGATGCCGGCAAGAAAGATGAAGACGGCATTGCGGTTCATGCGCAGGGAAGACGGGATATCTTCGCGCGGACGTTTTGCACGGCCCGAGGCGGAGACGATGCGCTGCGCGGTATAGTACATCAGGAACAGAAGCATCACCCAGGTGCCGCCTTGGATGATAGGCAAAAGCACGACCATGGTGCGCTTCAGCTGTTCGAGCGCTGCCGGATCGGGCAGCATGGCCGGATCCTGGCTGCTCATCGCCTGGGTCATGGCCTCGACCAGCTGGTCGGTGAATTCAGGGCCGAAGCCGATAATCACGCCGAGTGCGACCACGGCAAATGTGACGAAGACGCAGAGCTGCAGCAGGATGTCCGACAGCGGATACCAGGCGATCAGGTGGTCGGGGCCGCCGATCTCGGAGGCCGGGCGTGCCAGGCTCGACAGATGGGCGAGCCAGCCGGCGGGCGCCAGCGTGAAGATCGCCATGCCGAAGGCGAACATCGGCGACATGCTGATCGTGCCGAGGAAGGCGGCGGTCAGGATGGCGGTGATCGAGGCGGTGTTGCCCCAGCCGAGGCCGACAATGAGAACGGGGAGGGCGGACGCCGCATAAAGAATGGAGGCGAGCGTCGGCTGCGCCGCAGCACCCAGCACGAGCAGGGCGGCGGTAATACCGGCAAGAATGCCGGTCATCAGCAATTTCGCGTCCAGTTTTTTCAAAGTCGCTGTCCTGCTGGTTGAGCAGTTAGGGGAAGGTCTTCATGCCGTCTGGCAGGATTTCCCCAACATGGGTTTTTGCCTGAAGTCGCCACACATCTCGGTCGGCGCCTGAAGGCTTGTTGTTCCGATCCGCGCCCAACGCGGAAGGGATGAAGCCCGCCGGTCAATGACCGGCAGGCTTCGAATCAGATTACGCTACGACGTAAGGCAGCAGGCCGAGGAAACGGGCGCGCTTGATGGCCTGGGCCAGTTCGCGCTGCTTCTTCTGGGAAACTGCGGTGATACGCGAAGGAACGATCTTGCCGCGCTCGGAAATGTAGCGCTGCAGGAGACGGACGTCCTTGTAGTCGATCTTCGGAGCATTGGCGCCCGAGAAGGGGCAGGTCTTGCGACGACGATGGAAGGGACGACGTGCCTGAGAAGAGGATGCATCAGCCATTGTAATTTCTCCTGTTCTACAGATTACGCGCGGTCTTCGCGCGGACGACGCTCGAAGCCGCCTTCACGCGGGCCACGGTCCGGACGCGGACCACGGTCGCCGAAGCCACCTTCGCGGCGCGGACCACGGTCATCGCCATCACGACGCGGACGGTCGTCACGGTCGCGCTTCTGCATCATTGCAGACGGGCCTTCTTCGTGGGCGTCCACGGAGATGGTCATGTAACGAAGAACGTCTTCGTTGATGCGCATCTGGCGTTCCATTTCATGGATCGCTGCACCCGGAGCTTCGATGTCCATCAGGGCGTAGTGCGCCTTGCGGTTCTTCTTGATGCGGTAGGTCAGGGACTTGAGGCCCCAGTTTTCTACGCGCCCGACCTTGCCACCATTCGCTTCGATGACACCCTTGTACTGTTCGACGAGGGCATCAACCTGCTGGGCGGACATATCCTGCCGGGCAAGGAATACATGTTCGTAAAGAGCCATGACAGCTTTGCCTTTCTTGCGGTTGTCGTCACCCGGATCCGGCGCTAAGCCTCACAGACTGCTCCTGTGCGGCATGTGCCGCGGCAAGAAAAGCGTTGTGTTCGAGACGGTCGAGAGCGGAGACACGGGAGGCCGGAAACCCTTTTGGTTCCTGCTGCACGCTCGAAAGCGGGCCAGCCCTCCGTTCAGCCACCAGCCAGAAGACCGGGTGTTGTGAACGGCGCGCTTATACGCGTCTTTGGGGGAAAAGCAAGGGCAAGCCTGACTTTTCCGCTTTTGGGGCATGCGACGGGACTGCCGGTAGATGCTCGATTTCATCTTTACCGGATGCTTACCGCGTTCGACAGACCCGTTTCCCGCGTTGAGAACGTTCATGTAAGCTTTTCTCAATGCACGAATGTTAGCCTGATGGGGAATTTGGCCCCAGACGGCCACGAGGACTTGGACCCTATGACGGTCATCAACAGCTTCTACCGCAATCCGAATGCGCTCAGCTACGCGACGCAGCTATTCTCCGCGTCGGCTCCTGTCCGGACGCAGTCTGATGCCGCCCCCTCCTGGTCGCGGCAGGACGACGAGCCCCCGTTTACCGAGACCACGGGCCAGAAGGCGCTCGCCCGGATCGTGGAAATCCTCGCATTGCGCGATGCATCGGGTGGAGACGAGGCCTCGGTTGACGAGACCCTCGGCTATATTACGGGCGGGAAGGGCACGGAGGGCGAGGACAAACTCACGTTCGACGCTAGGGCCGTCTACAACATCGATACGGGCGCCGGCGACGACACGGTGACCGCGAAAGCCGCAGCGCTGGCTTCCCTATCCACGGGCGCCGGCAATGACAGCCTATCCGCAAGTACCAGTTTCATCAGCGACGTCGATTCGGGCGAGGGCGATGACACGCTGAAACTCTCCGGCCAGCTCGTGATGAATGTGACGGGCGGTGACGGCAAGGACACGCTCACGGTCGCAGGCGAGGCGCTGATCGGCATCGATGGCGCCGCCGGCGATGACACCATGACGCTGGAAGGCACCCGCATCTTTGCCTCCGGCGGCACCGGCAACGACACGGTCAGCATCAAGCGCACCGATATGAAGTCCGACAATGCCGTCGCCGAATACGGCTTCGCCCGGGGCGATGGCGAGGACACCATCACCACCAACGGCAGCCTGAAGCTGCGCTTTGCCGGATATGATGAAAAGGACGTCAGCATCAGTGTCGACGGCAATACACTGACCGCCACCTTTGCCGGAACGTCGGACCGGATCACCGTGACGCTCGATCAGGTTGCCCTGTCGGGCCAGGGGCTCACCTACGGCTTCGCCTTTGACCAGGGGCGGACGGTACTGACCATCGGCTGATATCAAATGAAAATGCCGGCCCCCTGAGGCGCCGGCACAGTCGATTTCAGCAGACGATCTTAGATCGGCATCGGATACTCGCGGTGGATCTTGGCGATCTCCGCGAGGATCTCCTCCGACAGCGTCACGTCGGCGGCGTCGATATTCACCTTCAACTGTTCCATCGTGGTTGCGCCGATAATGGCCGAGGCCATGAACGGGCGCGTCAGGCAGAAGGCGACGGCGAAGGCCGAGGGATCGATGCCGTGCTTCTTGGCGAGTTCCACATAGGCGCGGGTCGGCGCTTCCTGCTGCGGTACCAGGCGGCCGCCGATGTCGCCATTGATCGAGCCGCGTGAGCCTGCCGGCTTCTGTCCGCCGAGATATTTGCCCGAGAGAATGCCACCGGCGAGCGGCGAATAGGCGAGCAGCCCAACATCCTCGTGATGGGAGAGTTCGGCGAGATCCAGGTCGTAATGCCGGTAGAGCAGGTTGTACTCGTTCTGGATCGAGGCGACGCGCGGCAGGCCCTTCTGCTCGGCCAGCGTCAGATAAGTCTGCGTGCCCCAGGTCGTCTCGTTCGACATGCCGATCGCCCGGATCTTCCCGGCCTTGACGCAATCACCGAGCGCCTCGAGGATTTCGGCGATGTCATGCTGCGCCTGGGCGCGGTCCTGTTTGTAAGGATTGTAGTTCCAGGCCCCACGGAAGTGGAAATGCCCGCGGTTTGGCCAGTGGATCTGGTAGAGATCGACATAATCGGTCTTCAGCCGCTTGAGGCTGGCATCGAGCGCTTCGCGCAGCGACGCACCGGTGATCGGGCTGCCCTCGCGGATATAGGGACGGCCGGGGCCTGCGACCTTGGTGGCGAGGACCACCTGATCACGCTTGCCGTTGGACGTCAGCCAATTGCCGATGATCTCTTCCGTATTGCCGTAGGTCTCCTTGGAAAGCGGCGTTGTCGGATAGAGCTCGGCGGTATCGAAGAAATTGACGCCGCGCTCCAGCGCGTAGTCCATCTGGGCAAAGGCTTCGGCTTCCGAGTTCTGCGAGCCCCAGGTCATGGTGCCCAGGCAGATTTCGGAAACAAGGATATCGGTTCGGCCGAGCCGGTTCATCTTCATGGGGAAATGCCTCAAATAGGAAATGGGCCCGGGACGGGCTGGGGGAGATGCTGGAACAAAATAAGAGGAATTTGCCGCACTGCAAGATGGCGAAGGGGGAGAACAGGCTGTGATTTGCGCCGCTGCCACATGGCCCAGCGGGGCTGAAAGGCTTGACTCGCAGGAGCGTATTGTGAATTGACAGGGAAAAACCCAAGGGAGAAACGCCCAATGACAGTCGCATTCACCTTTCCCGGCCAGGGCAGCCAGGCCGTTGGCATGGGCAAGGACCTTGCCGACAATTTCGCCGAAGCCCGCGCCGTCTTCCAGGAAGTCGATGACGCGCTCGGCCAGAAACTGTCCGACATCATGTGGAATGGCCCCGAGGAAACGCTGACCCTCACCGCAAATGCCCAACCGGCCCTGATGGCCGTCTCCATGGCGGTTATCCGCGTGCTCGAAGCCAAGGGCCTCGATCTGAAGTCCAAGGTCTCCTTCGTCGCCGGCCATTCGCTCGGCGAATATTCGGCGCTCGCCGCGGCCGGCACCTTCTCGATCGCCGATACCGCGCGCCTGCTGCGCATCCGCGGCAATGCCATGCAGGCAGCCGTTCCCGTCGGTGCTGGCGCCATGGCCGCGATCATCGGCCTGGAGCACGGCGACGTGCAGGCGATCTGTGAGGCCGCTGCCGCTGAAGGTCCCTGCCAGATCGCCAACGACAATGGCGGCGGACAGCTGGTCATCTCCGGTGGCAAGGCCGCCGTCGAGAAGGCAGCAGCCCTTGCCACCGAGAAGGGCGCCAAGCGCGCCATCATGCTGCCGGTCTCTGCACCCTTCCATTCCGCTCTGATGGGTCCGGCCGCCGACGCCATGCGCGAAGCACTCTCGACCGTCGAGAAGCATGATCCTTCGATCCCGCTGGTTGCCAATGTGCTGGCAGCCCCGGTCACCTCGGCAAGCGAAATCGCCGACCTGCTCGTCCAGCAGGTCACAGGCCAGGTTCGCTGGCGCGAGACGGTCGAATGGTTCGGCGCCAATGGCGTCACCACGCTTTATGAAATCGGTGCCGGCAAGGTCCTGACGGGGCTCGCCCGCCGTATCGACAAGAACATCAGCGGCATTGCCGTCAACGGCCCGGCCGATATCGATGCGGCCATTGCCGCACTCAACGGCTGACCGCCCACACGATCAACAAGGAACGCGATCATGTTTGACCTGACCGGCCGCAAGGCCCTCGTCACCGGCGCAACCGGTGGCATCGGCGAAGAAATCGCCCGCATGCTGCACGCTCAAGGCGCCATCGTAGGCCTGCACGGCACCCGCGTCGAAAAGCTCGAAGCGCTGGCCGCCGAACTCGGCGACCGGGTGAAGATTTTCCCGGCCAACCTGTCGGACCGCGACGAGGTGAAGGCGCTCGGCGAAAAGGCAGAAGCCGAACTCGAAGGCGTCGACATCCTGGTCAACAATGCCGGCATCACCAAGGACGGCCTGTTCGTCCGCATGTCGGATGCTGATTGGGACAGCGTGTTGGAAGTCAACCTGACGGCCGTCTTCCGTCTGACGCGCGAACTCACCCATCCGATGATGCGCCGCCGCTATGGCCGCATCATCAACATCACCTCGATCGTCGGCGTCACCGGCAATCCGGGCCAGGCGAATTATTGCGCTTCCAAGGCCGGCATGATCGGCTTTTCGAAGTCGCTCGCTCAGGAAATCGCCACGCGTAACGTGACGGTCAACTGCGTGGCTCCGGGCTTTATCGAAAGCGCGATGACCGGCAAGTTGAACGACAAGCAGAAAGACGCCATCATGGGCGCCATTCCGATGAAGCGCATGGGCACGGGCGCCGAAGTGGCATCCGCCGTCCTCTATCTCGCCTCGTCGGAAGCCGCCTACATGACCGGCCAGACATTGCACGTCAACGGCGGCATGGCGATGATCTGACGGCAAGGGTCGGTTCGCCCTTCTGGCCAAAGGCTGTTGACCAAGGCGAGGGGGCGAATTTCTGGCTTTGCGACACGCTGAAACCGTGTTAAGCGGGCCATGACTGTGAGCAGTTGCTCCGTCTCATGAGCCGAAGTTTATGCTTTTATTTGCATAAACGGCTCTGGGGTAGGGCTGAACGGGTTTGCTGGTGGGGACGGAAACGTTCACCGGTTGAATGCAGGGCGGGGATGCCATTACGGCTCCCTCTGAGATTAAGAAGGTCGAGGAAACCGACATGAGCGATATCGCAGAACGCGTGAAGAAAATTGTAATTGATCATCTCGGCGTTGACGCTGAAAAGGTTGTCGAAGGCGCCAGCTTCATCGACGATCTCGGCGCCGACTCGCTCGACACGGTCGAACTCGTCATGGCCTTCGAAGAAGAATTCGGCGTTGAAATTCCTGACGACGCTGCTGACTCGATCCTGACGGTCGGCGACGCCGTGAAGTTCATCGAAAAGGCTCAGGCCTGATCGATCACGAGAATGCGGAAGACGGTTGCTTAAGCCCGGACTATCCGCTTGGGCCCGCGTGAAGCGGGCCTTGTTGTTTCAAGAGCTTTGTTCAGACTGACTTCGGTCATAACCGCAGGGTGGGCTTCGGACGATGAGACGTGTCGTTATCACCGGTACCGGCATGGTATCTCCTTTGGGATGTGGAACGGAACTGACCTGGCAGCGCCTTCTGGCCGGCCAGAGCGGTGCCCGTCGTGTCACCGAATTCGAGGTCGAAGACCTGCCTGCCAAGATTGCCTGCCGAATTCCGACCGAAGGCGAAGGCGCCTGGAACGCCGACGACTGGATGGAGCCGAAGGAGCAGCGCAAGGTCGATCCCTTCATCATCTATGCGATGGCAGCGGCCGAAATGGCGCTGAAGGATGCCGGCTGGAAGCCTGAAACCTATGAGGACCAGTGCCAGACCGGCGTCTTGATCGGTTCCGGCATCGGCGGCCTCGAAGGCATCGTCGAAGCCGGCCACATCCTGCGTGACAAGGGCCCGCGCCGCCTCTCACCCTTCTTCATTCCCGGCCGCCTGATCAACCTCGCCTCCGGTCAGGTGTCGATCCGCCACAAGCTGCGCGGCCCCAACCATTCGGTTGTCACAGCCTGTTCGACAGGTGCCCACGCGATCGGCGATGCTGCCCGTCTGGTCGGCCTTGGCGACGCTGATGTGATGGTCGCCGGCGGCACCGAATCCCCGATCAGCCGTATTTCGCTCGCAGGTTTTGCCGCCTGCAAGGCGCTGTCGACCATGCGCAACGATGACCCGACTGCCGCCTCCCGGCCCTATGACAAGGACCGCGACGGCTTCGTCATGGGCGAGGGCGCCGGTATAGTCGTGCTTGAAGAACTGGAGCACGCCAAGGCGCGCGGCGCCAAGATCTATGCCGAAGTCGTCGGCTACGGTCTTTCAGGCGACGCCTTCCACATCACCGCCCCGTCGGAAGACGGCGACGGCGCCTTCCGTTGCATGACCATGGCGCTGAAGCGCGCCGGTCTGACGGCAGCCGATGTCGACTACATCAATGCCCACGGCACCTCGACCATGGCCGACACGATCGAGCTCGGCGCTGTCGAGCGTCTGGTCGGCGAACATGCCGAAAAGATCTCGATGTCCTCGACCAAGTCGGCCATCGGCCACCTGTTGGGGGCTGCCGGTGCTGTCGAGGCAATCTTCTCGGCGCTTGCCATCCGCGACAACATCGCCCCGCCGACGCTCAACCTCGACAATCCTGATGTCGAGACGAAGATTGATCTGGTGCCGCACAAGGCGCGTAAACGCGAGATCAACGTCGCCCTGTCGAACTCCTTCGGCTTCGGTGGCACGAATGCGTCCCTCGTGCTGAAGCGCTACGAGGCCTGAGTTTTGCATGAGCCGGTCCGCGTTTTGCGGGCCGGACTGCTTCAGGTGGATGACGGTGCGGGCGCTCTTGCCCGCGACGATGTTCTACGGATAGAAATCATGGTGCACGACCAGCGCTTCGCGCCGGGCGACGACCCGGATTTTTGCCGCATTGCTGGCTGAAACAGCCGCGACAGAAAACAAAGAAGGATTGCCGGTGACCGACAACAGCCAGAACGGCGGTAGCCAGAACAGCGGTGTACCCTTTGGTCGCGATGCCGATACGAGCACCGGCAAGGGACCGTTTATCCCCAAGTCTCCGAACGACGCGCTGCGCCCCGAACGCGTGCCGCAGCCGCCGCGCCGGTCGCGCAAGGCCCGCAGCCAGTTGGTGATCTTCCTGAACTTCCTGATGACCATGGTGGTCTTCGTCAGCGTCGTCGCCGTCGCCGGTTTCTATTACGTCATGGACGCCTACAAGCGGCCGGGTCCGCGGGCCGCCAACAGCAATTTTGTCGTGCGCAGCGGGGCGGGCATCGCCGAGATTGCCAACAACCTTGAGCGCAACGGTATCGTTTCCGACGCGCGCATCTATCGCTACGTTACCACGACCTATCTTGATGAAGGCCAGACCCTGAAGGCCGGCGAATACGAGATCAAGGCCGGCGCCTCGATGAAGGACGTGACGGAACTGCTCGAATCCGGCAAGTCGATCCTCTATTCCGTCTCTCTGCCGGAAGGGCTGACCGTCAAGCAGATGTTCCAGCGCCTCGCCGACGACACCGTGCTTGAGGGCGACCTGCCGTCCGACCTGCCGGCTGAGGGATCGCTGCGCCCTGATACCTACAAGTTCACCCGTGGCACCAAGCGCGCCGAGATCGTCACCCAGATGGCGGCGGCCCAAGAGAAACTGATCGACCAGATCTGGGAGCGCCGCGATCCCGACCTGCCGGTGAAGACCCGCGACGAGTTCGTCACGCTCGCCTCGATCGTCGAAAAGGAAACCGGCAAGGACGACGAGCGCGCCCATGTCGCTTCCGTCTTCATCAACCGTCTGGCCAAGGGCATGCGCCTGCAGTCGGACCCAACGATCATCTACGGCCTCTTTGGTGGCGACGGAAAACCGGCCGACCGGCCGATCTTCCAGTCCGACATCAAGAAGGAAACGCCCTACAACACCTATGTGATCAAGGGCCTGCCGCCGGGGCCGATCGCCAATCCGGGTCGCGCGGCGCTGGAAGCGGTCGCGCATCCGTGGAAAACCGAGGATCTCTACTTCGTCGCCGACGGCACGGGCGGCCATGTCTTCGCCGCGACACTTGCCGAGCACAACGCCAATGTGAAGCGCTGGCGCAAGCTGGAAGCCGAACGCGCGCAGACGCCGCCAGCCACGCTCGACGCCGAACCGGAAGTCGATCCGGCTGCCGGAAACTGATGAGGGCCGAGGGGGCCGGAATATGACACTGCAATCCATGACGGGTTTCGCCCGGGTCGAAGGCACGTCGGGACGTTACCGCTGGGCCTGGGAACTGCGCTCGGTCAACGGCAAGGGGCTCGATATCCGCTCGCGTTTGCCTCAGGGGCAGGAATACCTCGAAACCGACCTGCGCCGACTTGTGGGCGAACGCCTGATGCGCGGCAATCTTCAGGTTGGCCTGTCGCTGACGGTCAGTGAAAACCGCGTCGAAGCCGTGCTCAATCACGATGCACTGAATGCCGTGCTGGCGCTGCGCGATCAGCTTGGTCCCGAGATCCTCGATACGGCACCGTTGCGGCTGGATACGCTGCTCTCGATCCGTGGCCTCGTCGACATGCGCGAGGCGGCGGACGACGAGGAGGCTGTGGCAAAACGCGATGTCGATATCCTGGTCGGTCTGGGTGAGGCTGTGAGCGCCCTTGCCGCCATGCGTGAGACGGAAGGTGCCGCTCTTCGCGCCATCCTCGAAGACCAGATCACCCGCATCGAGGGCTTGGCCCAGCAGATCGAGGCCGACCCGTCCCGTTCGCCGGAAGAGATCGCCCGCCGGCTGGAGGCACAGCTCGCAAGCCTGTTGGATACGACGTCGGGCCTCGACCGTGACCGTTTGCATCAGGAAATCGCGCTGATCGCGACCAAGGCGGACCTGCGCGAGGAGATTGATCGCCTGAAGGCGCATGTGACGGCTGCGCGCGAATTATTGTCGGTCGGCGGTCCCGTGGGCCGTAAACTCGATTTCCTGGCGCAGGAATTTAACCGAGAATCAAATACTATCTGTTCCAAGTCGAATTCCGTTGCCGTCACCAGCTCCGGCATCGAATTGAAGGTCGTCATCGACCAGTTCCGCGAACAGGTTCAGAATCTGGAGTAGTCCATGTCCGCTGCCTCCACATCCGTCAAGATCGCAAGGCGTGGCTTGATGCTGGTCATCTCCTCGCCCTCGGGCGCCGGAAAGTCGACGATCGCCCGCACCCTGATGGATCGCGACCAGCAGATCAGTCTGTCGGTCAGCGTGACGACCCGTCCGCGGCGCCAGAGCGAGATCGAGGGCGTGCACTATCACTTCGTCTCCCAGCGGGAGTTCGAGCGCCTGCGCGACAGCGACAGTCTGCTCGAATGGGCGCAGGTGCATGGAAACTATTACGGCACGCCGCGTGAAGCCGTGGAAACGGCGATGGGCGAGGGCCGCGATATGCTCTTCGACATCGACTGGCAGGGTGCCCAGCAATTGCAGGAAAAAATGTCGGCCGATGTCGTCTCGATCTTCATCCTGCCGCCGACCATGGCGGAACTTCAGTCTCGCCTGCATCGTCGGGCGGAAGACAGCGAGGAGGTCATTCAGACCCGCCTCAACAATTCCCGCGCCGAAATCAAGCACTGGCGCGAATATGACTATGTCATCGTCAACGACGACTTGAATTCGGCCTTCGATGCCGTCCAGTCGATCGTCAAGGCCGAACGCCTGCGCCGCGACCGCCGCCACGGGCTGTTCGATTTTGTCGAGGGTTTGATCGCCTGAGGGTTGTCGAAGTCTTTGAATATCGAGGGCGGCAAAGATAACTCTGCCGCCCTTTGTGTTTTGAGACCTATTCGCCCCGTGGAAAGCGCTGGCTTTCCTCCAGGATGTTGAGATCCATGTGGTTGCGCATGTAGCGTTCCGACGCCTTCTGCAGCGGCTGGTAATCCCAGGGGAAATAGGCTCCGTTGCGCAGGGCCGTATAGACCACGTGGCGACGTGCCTGGCTTTCGCGCACCGCCGCGTCGAATTTTCCGAGATCCCAACGCGCAGCAGCCTCTGTTGACAGACGCTCGAAGATCTCTTGCGCTTCCGGCGCGCCCGCCAGGTTTTCCAGCTCGTAAGGATCGGCCTCCAGATCCACGAGAATGGGATCGTCGGCCTGACAAAGCGTCAGCTTGTAACGTTGATCGCGCAGGCCGACCATGGGCGTGATCGTGCCTTCGGCCGCATATTCCATCGGCACCAGCCCACGCCCGCCTGTCCCCGTGGCAAGCGGCATCAGATCTTCGCCGTCAGTCCAGGGGGCCAGTGTCGAAATGTCGATGCCGGCAAGTCCTGCCACCGTCGGCGTCACATCGAGCGTCGAGACTGGGGTCGTGACCAGCCGTGCTTCGAGGCCCGGCACCGACATCATCAGCGGGACGCGCGCCGATCCCTCGAAGAAGTTCATCTTGAACCACAGCCCGCGCTCGCCCAGCGTGTCGCCATGATCGGAGACGAACAGGATGACGGTATTGTCCGCCATCCGCGTGCGTTCCAAGACGTCGAGGATCTCGCCGATCTTGTCGTCGACATAGGAGATGTTGGCGAAATAGCCTTGGCGCGCCCGGCGGATCTGATCGTCCGTGATGTCGAAGGCAAGGTGATCGCAGGCATCCATCAGGCGCTGCGAATGGCTGTCCTGCTCGTCATAGGGGATGGCCGGCACGCTGGGATCGAGCGCCGGGCAGTCCTCATAGAGATCCCAGTATTTGCGCCGCGCGACGTAAGGGTCGTGCGGATGGGTGAAGCTGACGGTCATGCACCAGGGCCGCGCGTCATGTCCGCGTGAGAGATCGTAGAGCCGCCGCGTCGCATTGAAGGCGACCTCGTCGTCATACTCCATCTGGTTGGTTATTTCGGCCACGCCAGCGCCGGTGACGGAGCCGAGATTGTGATACCACCAGTCGATCCGCTCCCCCGGCTTGCGATAGTCCGGCGTCCAGCCGAAATCGGCGGGATAGATGTCGGTGGTCAGGCGCTCCTCGAAACCATGCATCTGGTCTGGGCCGACGAAATGCATCTTGCCGGACAAAGTCGTCTGGTAGCCGGCAGCCCGCAGATGGTGAGCGAAGGTGGGGATGTCAGAGGCAAACTCAGCCGCATTGTCATAGACGCGGGTGCGGCTCGGCAATTGACCCGACATGAAGGAGGCACGGGCCGGCGCGCAGAGCGGGCTTGCCGTATAGGCATTGGCGAAGCGCACGGAGCGCTCCGAGAGCGATTTCAGATGCGGCGCATGCAGGAAATCTGCGGGACCGTCGGGAAAGAAGGTGCCGTTGAACTGGTCCACCATCAGGATCAGGATATTGGGTCGAGCTGTCATGGATTTCCCTCTGGTCTGCTATTGGCTATGCTTATTGAAGATCGCCAATCGGATGCTGTGTAGTCGGAGTTTTTTGATGACTGAGATAAGAGCGCTTAATGTCTGAGGGTTCAATCGACCTGGGCTGGCTTCGGCTGCTGCTCGAGATCAGCAGGCGTGGCTCTCTCTCCGCAGCGGCCAAAGCCCTGGGGCTGACCCAACCGGCCATCAGCTATCAGGTCCGCCTGCTCGAACAGAGTTTTGGCGTCCCCCTGCTCAAACGTCTGCATCGTGGTGTCAGCCTCACGGACGAAGGGCGTCGCTTGCTGGCGATTGCGGAACGAACGGTTCAGGATGTCGATGCCCTGCAGCGCGACATTCGCCAGGCTCGCCGCCGGCCGGTGATCCGCCTCGCCACCGACTACGCCTTCTCCAGTCTTTGGCTGATCCCGCGCATGGCCTCCTTCCGACGGGAACATCCGGAGATCGACCTGCAGATCGTCGCATCACAGCGCCTTGCAGCCAATTGGCGCGAGGAGGCCGATCTGGCCGTCGCCTTTGGCACACGTTCCGATTTTCCGACAGCGACGCTTCTGATGCCGGAACGCGTGGTGCCCGTTTGTGCACCTTCGCTGCTCGACCGACTTGCACGAAACGGCACGCCTGTGACGTCGCAGGTGCCGCACATCCATCTGGAAGCAGAAGTCGGCTCTCCCTGGCTGGACTGGGGCTCCTATCTCGCCGCGGTTGGTCCGAGGCCGGCCGAGGACGCGGCACCTGGCGATCTACGCTTCAACACCTACTCCATGGTCGTCCAGGCTGCCATGGGCGGGCAGGGGGTGGCCTTGGGCTGGCTCGGGCTGATCGACCCTTTGCTTGAAACGGGCCTGCTGGCTGTTGCAGGCAGCGCGGTCGACGTGGCTGACAGAGGCTACTGGCTGATCGGTGCATCGGAGCAGGCTATGGTGACACAATTGGGCGCATGGTTGCGTGAGGCCGCCGCAACGGCTGCGTCAGATCCAAAGAATTCGGGTGCGGCCCAATGGGGTTACAACCGATAGGTTAGGCGCGTTCGCAGTAGCTAATATTTAACAGCTTCATGTTCATCTATCGGCTGCCGTAAAGGTTGTGCGTCAACCTGATCTGAACCGGATGATTTGGAGACTGAAATGCGCTTGACCGATATCTCGGTAACCTGGCGTCTTGCATTTGCGCTCGCCATTCCTTTGCTCGCTCTCGCGGGGCTTGCCTATGTCGAGATCAACACCACCTACCACGCCTTTCAGCACGCGCGTCAGTTGGGCGTGGTGAGTGCAGACCTCGGTGTTCTCGGTGATCTTGTGCACACACTGCAGGCGGAGCGTTCGGAAGCGGTTGGGCTTGTGGCGAGCCGTGGACGAGAGCATGGCTCGGAACTGACGGCAGCACGCAAGGCAGTTGATGTCGACCTCGCACACATGGACAAGGTTCTCTCGGACATAAGGGCAGAGGGTGATCCCACTCTTACGCGTCATGAGCAGGAAATAGAGAAAGTCCTCGCAGAATTGCCCCAGGTGCGTTCGCGCATCGATGCACTCGGAATGACGCAGACAGAGGTATTCACCTACTACACCGGCTTCGTACGCCAGTTGATGAGCATCTCCCAGGAATTCTCTCTGGAAGCGGGGTCCAAAGGCATTGTCGGCAAGATGATGGCCTACAATCTCCTGATGACCGCAAAGGAAGTGGCGGGACAGGAGCGAAATCTCGGTCACAGCTTCATTGCCGAGGGCAGGTTCGATGAGGCGCACTATCTCGACTTCGTCGCCATGTTCGGCGCGCAGAAGTCCCTGATCGATCAGTATCTCGACCTCCTTCCCGAAGGTGACCGCGCCCATTATGACCAGTCGCTGCACACGCCCGATGCAGAGGCTGTTGAGCGCATCCGTGCAGCGATGATGAAGTCCGGACTAGCAGCAGACCTTTCTGGCTTCAGTGATCAGGAGTGGCTCGATCGCTCTGCTCGACGCATCGAGCGCCTGAAGGAACTGGAAAACGAGACCCTGGCGGTCATCCTCGCCGACAGCCAGCAGATTGCAGATGCGGAGTACCAACATCTTCTCAAGGTCGGAGGCATAACCCTTTCTGTGCTCACTATCGCCTGCTTCTTCGCAATCTCGCTGTCCTTGACCGTCGTGCGCCCATTGCGGCGCCTGACCGGAACAATGCATCGACTGGCAGCCGGTGAGGTCGAGGTGGATCTTATCCGGTCGGAGAGCAAGGACGAGATCGGCCAGATGGGCACGGCTGTCAGCCGTTACATCGCGCTTGCCAAGGAGCGGATGCTGAAAGAAATAGCCGAACAGGAAGCAGCGGAACGGATCAAGCGGATGGCAGAGCAGACGGCCGAACAGGAGCGCGCCGCACGGGCAGCCGAGATCGCCTTTGCCGTCGAGCAATTGGCCAAGGGACTGGATGCGCTTTCGGCCGGTGAGATTGGCTACCGTATCGAGACCCGCTTCGCCGACACGCTCGATGCTCTTCGTACCAACTTCAACGGCTCGATGGAGCGTCTCTGCAGCGTGATGGGCACTATCCGGGAGAGCACTGGCCAGCTTCATGGTGGCTCACACGAGTTGCAGATCGCGACCGATGATCTTGCCCGACGCACAGAGCGCCAGGCTGCTGCACTCGAAGAAGCTTCGGCATCTATCAGCGAAATCACGGCCGCACTCGGTAGCGCGGCGATGCGGGCCGACGAAGCCGGTACTCTCGTTCGGGAGGCCACGCACACCGCTCAACATTCCGGTTCTGTGGTTGGCGAAACGGTCACCGCAATGCACCACATCGAACAGTCATCCGGACAGATCGGCCAGATCATTGGTGTCATCGATGAAATCGCCTTCCAGACCAACCTCCTCGCACTCAATGCCGGCGTTGAAGCGGCTCGTGCCGGCGAGAGCGGTCGAGGTTTCGCTGTCGTCGCTCAGGAGGTCCGTGAACTCGCCCAGCGGTCGGCGAATGCGGCACGCGAAATCAAGGCTTTGATTTCGCGCTCTGCCCAGGAAGTTGCCACCGGCGTTCGCCTCGTTCACGAAACCGGCGAGACTTTGCGAGGCATCGAGGGTTTCGTGCAGAAGATCAATGACAGGGTCACGTCGATCGTCTCCTCCGCTCATCAGCAGAAGGCAGCCCTTGAGGAGATCAGCCAGGCAGTGAGCCAGATGGATCAGGTGACGCAACAGAATGCCGCGATGGTCGAGGAGGCAAGTGCCGCGACCTCAAGCGTGGCAACCGAAGCTGATCGCCTGAATTCGCAGATCGCTCTGTTCCGACTGCCGAAAGAAGGTGGCAAGCATTCGTCCAGTCGTCAGGCGGCCTGAGCCTGAACCTTCCCTCGGTCGGAACACCAGGCTGATCTTACAGCAGGTTTGCGAGCCGGCAGAATTCCTCGACGCTGAGCGTTTCCGCCCGGCGTTGGGGATCGATCTCGGCCCTGGCAAGCAGCGCTTCGCCACCGATCGACTTGACGCTCTGCCGCAGCATCTTGCGTCTCTGGCCGAAGGCAGCCGTCGTTACCCGTTCCAGCTTTGACGGGTCGCAGGGAAGGGGCGTCGCACGCGGCTCGAGATGCACGACGGTCGATGTCACCTTTGGCGGCGGCGTGAAGGCCTGGGGCGGAATGTCGAAAGCCATATGCGCCTCCGCCCGCCAGCCGCACAGCACGCCCAAACGGCCGTAGTGGTTGTCGTCCTCCCGGGCGACGATCCGCTGGCCGACCTCTTTCTGGAACATCAGCGTCAGCGACGACCAGAACGGCGGCCACTGGCGTGGCAACAGCCAGTTCACCAGCAACTGCGTTCCGACGTTGTAGGGCAGGTTTGCGATGATCTTCACTGGCTTGCCGTCGGCCAGCGCCTCGAAATCCGTTTTCAGTGCATCGCCCTCGATGACTTCGAGACGACCGGGATAATGCGCCTGGACTTCCGCCAGCGCGGCCAGGCAGCGCGCATCACGTTCGACCGCGATGACCTTTGCCGCGCCAAGCGCCAGGATCGCCCGCGTCAGGCCACCAGGCCCCGGGCCAATCTCGAACACGGTTTCCCCTTCCAGCGAACCGGCCGTCCGGGCAACCTTCTGGGTCAGGTTGAGATCGAGGATGAAATTCTGGCCGAGCGATTTTTTCGCGTCCAATCCGTGGCGCGCGATCACGTCACGGAGCGGCGGTAGTCCGTCGAGTGCAGCCATCAGAGAGTGTCTTTCGAAGCAAGGCTCATCGCATCGGCCATCCGGATCGCAGCGACGAGGCTCTGCTCCCTGGCAAGACCTGTGCCGGCGAGACCGAAGGCGGTGCCGTGATCGGGCGAAGTACGAATGAAGGGGAGGCCGAGCGTGACATTGACGCTGTCGTCGAAACCGAGCGCCTTGGCGGGGATAAGGGCCTGATCGTGATACATGCAGATGGCCACGTCATAGCGGCTCCGCGCCTCGTCATGGAACATGGTATCGGCCGGCAGCGGGCCGAAGGCGTCGATGCCGGCATCGCGCAACTGGCGAATGGCCGGCAGGATGACGTCTTCGTCCTCATGGCCGATCGCCCCACCTTCACCCGCATGCGGGTTGAGACCGGCGACCGCGAGGCGCGGATGCGTCAACCCGAAGCGGCGGCTGAGGTCTGCCGCGACAATCCGGCAGGTCTCGACGATGGTGCTTTCGGTGAGCGCACCCGGCACATCCTTGATCGGAATATGGATGGTCACGGGAACCGCGCGGAGTTTTGGGCCCGCCAGCATCATCACCGGCGTGATCGCCTGTCCCGTTGCCCGTGCAGCAAGATCGGCCAGAAATTCGGTGTGGCCCGGAAAGCCGAACCCGGCTTCATAAAGCACGGATTTGGCGATGGGATTGGTGACGACTGCGCGCGTCTGGCCGGAAAGGGTGAGGGCGACCGCCGTCTCGATTGCAGCAATGGTGCTGCGCGCATTGGCGATATGCGGTTCTCCGGCCAGAACGTCGCTTCCGTTGGCGATGGCATGCACGGGAAGCCTGTCGGCAAAGACAGATGCCGCACCCTCGGCGTCCGTCTCGGCGATCGAAACATTGATCCCGATCTGCCTTGCCCTGACCCTCAGAACCTCGGGATCGCCGACATATAGAAAGGGGGGAAGTGCCAGCGCCGCGCGCTGTGCGAAAGCCTGCAGCGCAATATCAGGCCCGATGCCCGCAGGATCGCCCTGGCTCAGCGCAAGCGGAAGAACGGCGTCGGTCATGTCTCGGCCTTCCGCCGTTACTGCATTACGATCTGGGCCTTGGAGCGCAGTTCTTCGAGATATTTGGCAGAGTTCGGGTCTTCGCCGTCCTTCTTTTCCTTGCCGATATCCTCGGCACGGAACACGATTTCGGCGGCAACGTCGTCGGAGACCTGACGCTGGTTGCAGATCGCAAGATATTCGATGCCACGATCTGTGACGCGTGTTGCGGTCGTCCCGCCACTTGCCTTCTCGATCAGCGGCTTCCATTCCGGCGGCAGCTCAGGCTCCATGACGCGACCGAGGTTGCGGATGGAAACATCCAAATAGTTCTTGGCGAATTGCATGGCCTGATCACAGCCGGGGAACGAGGCGCGCGACTGTTCCGCTTCTGCCTTGCGTTTGCCGACAATGCCCTTCTTCGACGCCGGAACGACGAAGATGACCTGCTTCAGCATGTATTCGGTGGTAACCGGCTTCTGCTTGTTTTCGAGCAGGCGCGTGACCACTTCCTGGTTCGAAAGCCTGCTGCTTGCGCTGGCAGCATAGCGGGCATTCACCAGGCGCGGCCAACTCATCGACACGGCGATGTAGGACTTGAAATGTGCCGCAGTGACCCCCGCACGATCCAGGATGCTGTTGAGTTGTTCAACCGACATCTTGTTGGACGACGCAAATCGGGCAAACGAGGCATCCACATCCGCCGTGCTGACCGACATGCCGACGCGGGCGATCTCGTCGCGCTTCAGAGCTTCTTCGATGAGTTGTTCTTTGGCCAGCTTCTGGAGATTGCCGGTTTTGCGCTGAAGGCGCATGAAGGCAACGCGATGCGCAAGGTCGCCACTCGTAATTGCTGTCTTGTTCACCACCGCGACGACAGAGGTCGCCGCCATGGCCTGGCCGCCGAGAGGCGCCGGGGACACGCTGAGCGACAACGCAATGACGCCGGCGACCAAAAGGCTGATGCCGTTTTTCGCTGTAGTCATCTCACATCCTTTCTCCGGGCAAAAAGGGATTTGCCGGACGTTCTTCGTCATATGGATCTTAAAACTGCCGCATGGTTTGTACAATCCATGCGGCAAAACAATGACTCTGCGTCGGGTTGACGGCCTTAATTCGACGAGACGTCGCTCAGCTTGACCTCGCCGAGAGTCCGGAACACCAGCCTGCCGCCGATCGTCCAGTCATTGGCCGTCTCATCATCCGGGTCGGTCTTGTCCGAGTAGAAGACTGAGAAGGTCGTGCATTCATCGGCATAGGAGATGCCGACACTGCGCCGATTGAAGGCAGTCGAGTCGATGTCGTAATTCACAGATCCGAAGACGGACCAGGACTGATCCAGCTTGATTGTCGACGAGGCCGTGATCGTCTGGTTGTCCTCGTCGAAACTGTATTCCGGACGCGCATCGACATCGGTGTAGGTAAGGCTCGCCGTTAGCCTGTCATTGGCATAGGTGGCGTTAACGTCCGTCCGCCGCAGCTCCAGCGTCTTTTCGTCGAGACGCACGCCGGTGCTCAGGGACAGGCCCATGGGCAGTTCGATCCCCGCCGAGGCGACAAAGTCGGAGACATCGGTTTCCAGGCCGGAGTCGGAGCCGACGGCCAGCAGATCGTCAGTCGAGTAGGAATTCAGACCAGCCAGATGATAGGACTGTCCCATGACCGCGCGAAGCCCGATGCCGTTGTCGAGACTGCCGGTATATCGCAAGCCCACATTGGCACGCGTTCCCCCTTCGACGCGGTCGAAGCCGGAGAACTTGTTGCGGGAAAACAGGTTGCTCGCATCGAACACCAAGCTTTGGGAATCTTCGTTCGGAAGCTCGCCTGCCAGTTGCTCATCATTGCGGGCATAGATCTGCGCGATTGGCTCTATGATATGCGTGCTGTTGCCCATCGTCACCAGCCACGGATACCGCATCTCGACCCCTGCGGTCACCATGAAACGGGTCGGTGCGTCGTCTGAAGTGTAGCCCGAGTAGTCGCTGGGATCATCCATGGCGAGCCCGTATGCGTCGCCGCGTGCCGCCAACAGCGGCGTGATCTGCAGGCCGCCGGGGCCGTCAAACGTCCGCTCCCACTCCAGTTCGCCGCTCAACCGGTTCATGTTGCCCTTGAGGCCACGGTAGAGATCATCATCACCGTCTCCGTCCGTGTCGGCGGCCTCTTCGGAGAAGCGCGACAGTGACGTGAAGTTCAGCGTGCCGGACAACTGTCCGCCGGCGACTAGTTCCGGCGCATAATAGCTGTAGTCGATGACAGGCAGGACAGTCGCCTGCTTCTCTTCGGCCGTGTTGCTGATGTCGGCGTCCTGGACGTCGAAATAATAGCCGCGCATGTCGAAGAAGTTACGTTCGCCCACGCCCGTCAGGTAGACCGTATTGGTGTTCGTCGAACTGTTCAGCCCTTCGATAGCATAGGTGCGTGCGAAGTTGTTGTCCGTCTGGAACATCACATCCCAGCCGAAGGTCCAGCGCGGGTTGATCTTGAAGTCACCCTTGGAGGCAATCAGCCCGCGAACATCCTTCTCGGCGTCGCTCGTGTTGGGGCTGAAGGCTTCGGTGTCCATCTGGCTGATGCCGGCGATGCGCAGGTTGGCCTCGCCTTTTTCGAAACGCTGGCGGATTTCACCCTCAAGCAGCACGCCTTGCTTTGTAAAGCCGGTCGCGGTGATGGTGGCATCCCGATCCGGCGCAATAGCGATATAGTAGGGGACAGAGATCCCGAAGCCCACATTCTCGCCCGAACGAAACTCGGGGAACAAAAAGCCCGATTTCCGCTTTACTGTATTGTCGGGTACTTCGATGAAAGGCAGCGTGACAAGCGAATGACCGAAGAGCTCGAACCGGGCCTTCTCCAGTCGGACCGTATGCTTCTTGCCATCCTGGATGACACGTTCTGCCTTGACCTGCCAGATCGGCGGGCGTGACGGGTTTTCCGCGCAGGGCAGGCAGGCCGTGTAAACGCCCTTGTGCAGGATCATCTGGGTGCCGTCGACGCGCTCTGCGGTCTCAGCAGCGAGGCGCGTGTTGTCGTTTGTCTCGATGCGCAGGGAGCGGAGGAAGCCGTCGGAGAAATTGTCGGTGACGTCGAGCGAATCCGCATAAATGCGGTTACCGGTCGGTTCTACCAACTCGATGTTTCCGGCTGCCGTAACACGTCCCGTATTCTGGTCGTAGACGACCTGACGGGCGACCATCTGGTAGCCGTTGTAATTGATCTGAACAGCACCGCTCGCCACGACGCGCTGGGCGTCACGGTCATAAAGCAGTTCGTTGGCTGCAAGGAGGAGTTTCGCGTCTTCAGGCATTTCTGTCGAACCGGAGACCGATTCGGTCAGGCTTTGTGCATGCACGACGGGCGCAGGGAGCGACAAAGCGCACACAGCGACACCGGTCAGCAGGGCTACTGTGAGCCTCCTGATATTCGCGCGGTCTTTTACCGCCACTAACCATCCTCCTTGTGAAGCAGAATCGTTGCCCCCAATGCCATCGCTACGACAACTGGTACCCATGCCGCAACATACGGCGGCATGACGCCGCTGCTTCCGAATGCCCTGACGAGCACTGTCACAACATAAAGCACGAAGCCTGACAATATTCCACCGAGAATCACCGATCGAGACTGGTTAATCCGGCTGAATTTGAGGGAAACGGTTGCCGCGATCAGCGTCATTGCAATCATCAGAAATGGCAATGACAGCAGCGAATGAAACTGGGTTTCGAGCGCATGCGGTGAAACACCAAACGACTTGGTCACTTCAATTTTCTTAAAAAGATCATAGAAAGCAACGGAATCCGGCTGGAGCATTCGCTGCTGCACGAACTCTGCATTCAGATTGGTCGCAACCCGCGCTTCGGCGAGCTTCTTCTGGATTTCACCCGGACGGCTCTCCGTCACGTCGGTAAGGATCCAGTAACCATCTTTCAACTTGGCTGTGCGTGCATCCTGCCGCAGGACGATTCGGGCGTCCTTGTCGAAGTGCAACAGCACCGCATCCACCAGCAGTGTTCCATCCTCCAGAACGCTGTTGGCGCCGATGGCGACATCAACATCGCCGCTGCTCTGACGAAGCCACGGAATCGGCGCCGGCTTGCTTCTGTCCGCTGTCTCACGCCAGTCCGCCTGCATCTGTGTGCCCTGTCGTTGTCCCCAGGCCGCAAGCGGATTGATGACGAGGGTCGTGGCCATTCCAATCAGCGCAGCCCCCAGGAGGAACGGCGCCATGAACTGCCAGACGGAGATGCCGGCTGCCCGCGCAACGACGAGTTCCGACTTTCGGTTGAAGCTGATCAGCGTTGCCATGCCGACGAAGAGACCGATGAACGGGACTGTCTGCTGCAGGATGAGCGGCAGGCGCAACGCCGTCAGCAAAAGCACGCCGCCCAGTGTGTATCCCGGCAGGCCGTCGAAACGCCCGGCGGTTTCCGTGAAGTCGATCAGGTAGGTAATGCCGATGACGCCGAGGAAAAACCACAGCGCCGTCATCATGTAGCGGCGAAAGAAGTAGAGGCCAAGCGTGCGGATCATGCAACGCTCCCGGCGCTGGCGCCCAAACGCTTTCGGGTCGCCGAAACAACGTTGTTCACCAGTCGCGAAACAGATGACGGAAGAGTTGGCCGCCGGTCGGCAATCAGGTAGCCGAGTGACAGCCCTCCAGCGAGGAGGGGGACTGCATATTGCGTGACGACGAAGTTTGCATCACGCTCGGAAAGGCTGGTCGCGTAGTTGTGCAGCCAGAACATCGTGAGAGCCATGATCAGGGCTGACACCATCGGATGCAGATGCGCCTCGCGATGCGATCGCGCGTCGCCACAGAGCATGAGCGAAATCAAGGTCACGGCGATCGGAAACAGGGCCGAACTGATCCGGCGATGAAACTCCGCCCGGAAGTCGCCGGGTTTCCTTTTGAACTCCGGATCCATCGGGTCGGGATCGAACAGTTCGGTCAGCGATTTGTCCTTCGCGCCATAACGTGTCTGACCGCGCTGCTCGGACAGGTCCGAGAGGTCGAAGGCATAACGGTCGAAGCGGATGACGGTAACGTCGCCAGTCGGTGCCTTCCGTTGCACCTCGCCATCCTGCATGATCAGCGTCTTCCCGCTTTCATCAACGGCGCCTTCGCGCGCATAGTAGATCATCTGGGAACTCGGATCGCGGGAATCGGCAATCAGAAGACCCTTGAGGCCACGGCCCGCCTGCCGCTCTGAAATTTGCACATAAAGGCCGTCTTCGATCTTGCGGAAGGCCTTTTCCTCGATCACGGACGACAGAAGGTCGGCATAAGCGGTCGATATCATCGTGCGGACACTCACCCGCATCGCCGGCTCGACGAAGCTCACCATGACGAACGAGAAGAGCGTCAGGAAGAGGCCGAGCAAGATCAGCGGACGCCGGATGATCGAACGCGGTGCACCGGCGGCATCGACCACTGCGAGTTCGGAATCATTGTTCATCGTCGTCAGTGTCTGGGTGATGCCGATGACGAGTGCAAACGGCAGCACTGTCGCGATGAGGGTTGGCAGGATCATCGTCGCCAGCTTCATGAAGGAGCCAACCGACTGACCGCTGTCCGTAACCAGGTTGATACGCTGCAATACCTGCGTGGTCCAGATGATCGCGAGCACAGGCATGAGAGCCGTGAGGAACATCAGGACGACACGTCGCAGGATATATTGTTCGAGTATCTTCATGCGGTTCCCTAGGGCCCTTGCGAAAAAGCACGAAGGGCCGGTGTCGAGCCTTCTCTACGACGCTTGCGGCGATTTGGCGACCTAGGAGCGAGATTTTCCCCCGCTTCGAGTTCCGTTTTTTTGATCGACCGCGACAAAACGGACACGCTGCCGTGGTCACTCATGCACAGCCCGCTTGTAAGGGGAGCAGACGAGCAATCTGGCCACGCATTCGGGGGACTGCGACAACAATGACACGCGCCTGACTTGCCATCGTGTTCGAAAAGACGATGATCGGCACCTCTTATTCGCACCGACGCCAGGATTGAAATTTCATGTCGACAAAACTCGCCATCTCCTTCGCCAAGTCGCATGCCGTGACCGCAGGGCTTGCCATTGCCTTGAAGACAGTCGAGGGCGAATTGCCCTCGGGTCTCGCCGAGGCGGATCCGGCCGGGGTGTATGCGCGGGCGGCCAAGGTGGCGAAATTCTCCGGCAAGTCGTCCTCGGCCCTCGATATCGTTGCGCCGCACGGTTCGGCTGCCGACCGCTTTGTGGTCCTGGGCCTCGGCAAAGCAGAGCAGTTGACAGCGCATGACTGGCTGAAAGCCGGCGGCAGCGCGACGGCCAATCTTAAGGGTGCCGACACGGTCGTCATTTTCCTCGACGTTCCCGGCATTGAGGTCTCGCCCAAGGCCGCCGCCGACTTTGCACTCGGCATGCTGCTGCGCGCCTACAAATTCGACACCTACAAGACGAAAAAGAAGGGCGATGACGACGAAGCCAAGGCCGACAAGTCTGTGAAGGTGACAATTGTCACCGCCGATGCATCCGGCGCCAAGAAGGCCTTTGCCGAAGCGAAGGCCATTGCCGATGGCGTGGTGCTCGCCCGCAATCTCGTCAACGAACCGGCCAATGTGCTCGGCCCGCTCGAATTTGCCGCCAAGGCCAAGGAACTCGAAGCGCTCGGCGTCGACATCGAGATCCTGACCGAGAAGGATATGAAGAAGCTCGGCATGGGCGCGCTGCTCGGCGTGGCGCAGGGTTCGGTGCGTCCGCCCCGCCTCGTCGTCATGCATTGGAAGGGCGGCAAGCCCAAGGACAAGCCGATCGCCTTTATCGGCAAGGGCGTTGTCTTCGACACCGGCGGTATCTCGATCAAGCCGGCTGGCGGCATGGAGGACATGAAGGGCGACATGGGCGGGGCTGCTGCCGTCACCGGCCTCATGCATGTGCTCGCCGCCCGCAAGGCGAAGGCCAATGTCGTCGGCATCATCGGCCTCGTCGAGAACATGCCCGATGGCAATGCCCAGCGCCCGGGTGACATCGTCACCTCGATGTCCGGCCAGACGATCGAAGTCATCAACACGGACGCCGAAGGGCGCCTCGTGCTCTGCGACGCGCTCTGGTATTGCAACGAGCGTTTCGAACCGGCCTTCATGATCAATCTCGCGACCTTGACTGGCGCGATCCTGGTGGCGCTGGGGAATCTGCACGCGGGCCTGTTCTCCAACGACGACGCGCTGTCCGAGAAACTGCTCGCTGCAGGCCTGACCACCAATGAACGCCTGTGGCGCATGCCGCTCGGCAAGGAGTATGACAAGATGATCGATTCCAAGTTCGCCGACATGAAGAACACCGGCGGACGTCATGCAGGCTCCATCACCGCCGCCCAGTTCCTCAAGCGCTTCGTCAAGGATACGCCCTGGGCGCATCTCGACATCGCCGGCACAGCCATGGGCTCGCCGAGCGACGAGATCAACCAATCCTGGGGCTCCGGCTACGGCGTGCGCCTGCTCGACGAACTGGTCCGGGCGAACTACGAAGCCTGAAAGACCCCAAGGAAACACGCGTGGCTGAAGTTCTCTTCTACCATCTGACCGAATCGAAACTGGAAGACGCGCTGCCACCGCTCCTTGAAAAGAGCGTGGAGCGCGGCTGGACGGTTACGGTGCAGACCCGTGACCCGGAGCGGCGGGATGCGCTCGATGCCCATCTGTGGGTCTATCGGGACGACAGCTTTCTGCCACACGGCACGGATGAGGGGGCGTCGCCCGCCCGCCAGCCGGTGCTGCTCACGGTACAACCGCACAATCTGAACGAAGCGAGCGTCCGCTTCCTCGTTGACGGCGCCGAGCCGCCGGAGGCGCTGGACTACGAACGCGTCGTGTTTGTCTTTGACGGATATGACGCGACCCAGCTGGAGGCCGCGCGCGGCCAGTGGAAGAAGCTGAAGGCGGAAGGTCACAGCCTGACCTATTGGCAGCAGACGCCTGAGGGACGGTGGGAGAAGAAGGCCTGAGGGAGGTGGCCGGCCGCTCAGCCGGCCATGCCCTCTTCGTATTCGGCGGAGAGTTCGAGCCACTGCTCTTCCGCTGCCGAAAGCTTGGCGGCCGCTTCGCCGCGCTGCTTGGCCTTTTCAGCCGCCTTGGCCGGGGCCTTCTCGTAGAGCGCCGGATCGGCAAGCTCCTTGTCGAGTCCTTGAATCAACGTCTCCAGCTTCTTTGTCAAAGCCTCGACTTCGTTGATCTTTTTCCTCAGCGGCGCGAGGCTCGCCCGCCTGTCGGCGGCAGCCTTGCGCTGGTCGGCCTTTGTGATCTGGTCGCCGGCCGCATCTGTCTTGTCCTTCTCCGCCGGCTTCTTGCCCGAGGCGATGATGAGCGAGCGATACTCCTCCATGTCGCCGTCGAAGCTGGTCACTGTACCGTTGTTGACCAGCCACAGCCGGTCGACGGTCGCCTCGATCAGATGTCGATCGTGGGAGATCAGGATGACGGCGCCTTCATACTCGTTGAGTGCCTCGATCAGCGCCTTGCGGCTGTCGATGTCGAGATGGTTGGTCGGCTCGTCGAGGATCAGGAGGTTCGGCGCATGAAAGGCAGCCAATCCCATCAGCAGGCGGGCCTTTTCGCCGCCCGAGAGATCCTTGGCGGCGGTCGCCATCTTCTCGGTCATCAGGCCCATCTGGGCGACGCGGGCGCGGACCTTGGCTTCCGGCTCCAGCGGCATCAACCGACGGACGTGTTCGACCGGCGTCTGGTCGGGGATCAGGTCGTTGAGCTGGTGCTGGGCGAAGAAACCGATCTTCAGCGACGGGGCGGTCTTCAGCTCGCCCGCCTGCGCCTCCAGCCGGCCAGAGATGAACTTGGCGAAGGTTGACTTGCCGTTGCCGTTCGAGCCGAGCAGCGCGATGCGGTCGTCATTGTCGATCCGCAGATTGATGTTCTTCAGGATCGGCTTGCCAGGCTCATAGCCGACGACGCCGCCTGAAACCGCAATGATCGGCGAGGCGGGCTGCTTGTCCGGGGCAGGGAAGGTGATCGGCTGAACGTGATCCTCGATCACGGCCGCCACGGTGCCCATGCGCTCCAGCGCCTTGACGCGGCTCTGCGCCTGCTTGGCCTTGGTGGCCTTTGCCTTGAAGCGGTCGATGAAGCTCTGCAGGTGCTTGCGCGCCGCATCGTTCTTCGCCTTCGCCTTGGTCTGCAACTCGTCGTTCTCGGCTTTCTGGCGTTCGAACTGGTCGTAACCGCCGCGATAGAAGGTGAGCTTCTTCTGGTCGAGATGGATGATCGAATTGACGGCGGTGTTCAACAGGTCGCGGTCATGGCTGATGATGATGACCGTGTGCGGATAGCGGCGCACATAATCCTCCAGCCACATCGAGCCTTCGAGGTCGAGATAGTTGGTCGGCTCATCAAGCAGCAGCAGGTCCGGCTCGGAAAACAGAACGGCCGCCAGCGCCACGCGCATGCGCCAGCCGCCGGAGAAGGAGGACGCCGGCCGCAACTGCGCCTCATGGTCGAAACCGAGGCCGGAGAGAATCGTGGCGGCACGCGCTTCCGCCGAATGGGCGCCGATATCGGCAAGCCGCGTCTGGATCTCGGCAATCCGGTGCGGGTCGGTCGCGGTCTCCGCTTCAACGAGCAGGGCAGCCCGCTCCTTGTCGGCGGCGAGCACGATGGAGATCAGCGAATCTTCGGTGCCCGGGGCTTCCTGTGCCACCTGGCCGATCCGGGCATTCTTCGGAATGGAGATGTTACCACTCTCGGCCGACATGTCGCCGGTGATGATGCGAAACAGCGTGGACTTGCCCGCGCCATTCTTGCCGACCAAGCCAGCCTTGGTGCCGGCCGGCAGCGCGACGGTCGCGTGGTCGATGAGAAGGCGTCCGGCGATGCGGGCGGAGATGTCGTTGATCGTGATCATGTCTGGCTTTTGGCCGATATGTCGGTCAAAGGCAAGCTGTCAGCGCAGCGGTTTCCCGGGTACTAGGGGGCAGTCAGGCGACCTGGCGCTGTCCCGGCTTGTGGCCGATGATCGGCTGGCGCGGATTGAGCCGGGCGAGCTGTGTTGCGGTCTTGGCCAGTGACAGCCAATGCAGCGGATCGGCCGCTTCCTGCGCCATGGCATGGCCGAGCGCGAGCGGCAGTCCACCAATCTCGGAGCCGGTCTCGCTGGCAAAGACCAGATTGTTCTCTGCCGTCGTGAACAGGCGCTCGGCGATGAGGTGAGCGTCCCCGGCCTCGACGCCGTCGAATATGAAGGCAAAGGTATCGGCCTCGATCCGGGCGATATAGTCGTGTTTCTTGATCGCCTTGCGGAAGATGTTCGCCAGTCCCTTGACCAGCCTGGCCGTCGCCTCGTCGCCATACTGGTGATGCAGGTGCGGCAGGTCGCAGATCTCGATCAGCACCAGGGCGCTCGTATGGGCGGCGGTGCTGCCTGCATGCGCATCGTCCAGTTTCTGCAGGAAGGCGGCGCGGTTCGGCAGTCCCGTCAGTCGGTCGCGCAGTGTGAGTGCCTTGGCCGCCTGCATTGCCCGATCGGCCGTTTCCAGCGTCTCCAGTCCCTGGGTGACGCCATGTGCCAGAAGCGTTTCGGCCTGGACCATCTCCCGGGCGATCGAGGCCAGCAGGTCCAGTTCACCGAGCAGTTGCTCGATGCCGACATCGGCTTCACTACGGATCGAAGCCGTGGCCGTCTCGACAGCGCGCGCGAAGCTGTGCTTCTGGCTGAGCCCGAGCGCCAGTTTCTCCTTGATGGAGGAAAGCGCTGTCAGAGCCTCCGCCTGCAACCTTTCGGCTGTCGCACCACAATGGCCGGGCAGACGATGCTTGAGGCCCAACTGATCAAGGGCATATTGACTGGGTTTGGCACCGAGGGTGGCGAAGTCATGGCCGAGATCCGGATTGCCCCCGCTCAGCGCCTCATAAACCAGTTCGAAGTTGCGGGGCAGGGCGCTGATCTCATGCCGCAGCATGACAGCCATGATCTTCTGCAGGGCATCGGTGCCTGATCTTGGAGCACGCTGAGGTGCGCCGGTGTTGTTGTCCTGCATGGTCTCTCGTGCCCGTCCCGGTCCCAGTGTTCAGGCAACAAGGTCCGGCAGAACCTTTGGCAAAAGGTTTATGCGCGACTGGCAGGCAAAAACGCGGTTAACCGATCGTATCGGTGCAGCGACCAGGAGATGGCGACAACCCTCGGATTTGCCGCGTTTTTCTTAATCGAAAATTAGAGGACGCGAACGCATGGTGGATGCATACCGTTACAGTTCAAAATCATCCAGGCGTGCTCTGGTCGCCACGTAGAAAGCAGGCGGCCCATGGTCTCGGCCAGGACGGCGATCTCTGTCTATTTCTTCATCACTCTCCTTCTGCTCGGGGCGGTCGTCGCGCGTCCGAATGGATCCTTCGTCGTCGTTGTCACGAACCCTGCTGAAAGCGCGGGGAGGAATATGGCGGTGATCGCTGAGGCGGGAGGGCGTTTCGTCTGGTCCGGACGCTATTCGTGGATATCCGTTGCGCAATCCGACGAGCCGGGTTTCGTGAGGCGGCTCTTCCAGGCTGGCGCCACTCTGGTGCTCAATCACGATCTGGCAGTCGGCTGCCTCAAGGAATAATGAAAATGAATGAACTGCAGAAACTCAGGGCAAAAACGTCCATCGGCATCGTCGCGCTGCTTTGGGTCAACTTCGGCCTGATCGTCCTTCGAAACCTTTTCCGACCTGAAGGCATGGACATGTTCGCGATCGTGGCGACGCTGCTTGTGGTGGCGCCGGCAACCCTTGCGTGGATGCAGGACCGCACGGGTGACGCAACACGCATTCTCACCTCGATCGCCCATGCAGCCACCGTGGCAATCCTCGTCTACTCGTTCTCCGGCAACCCGCTGCAGATTGACATGCACCTCTATTTCTTCGCGACGCTCGCTTTGTGCGCCGCCTGGGTCGACTGGCGATCTATCGTCGCCAATGCAGGCTTTGTCGCTGTGCACCATCTCGGCCTTTTTGCAGTCATGCCGCTGGCGGTATTCCCCGGTGAGTCCGATCTCACCCGCGTGATGCTCCATGCAGTCGTTCTGATTTTGGAGGGCGGGGCCCTTATCGCCCTGACCGCGGCCGTTGTGCAGGCGTTCGCGGCATCGGAAAAGGCCGTGGCAACCGCAACATCCGCCCAGCAGGACGCCGTTTCCATGGCTGACCACGCCAGGCGTTCGGATGCCACGGCGGCCGCCGAGCGCCAGCAGCGCGAAGCCGAAAAGGCGCGCGAAGCCGAGCAGATCAGCGCGGCAGTTCGGGCGCTGGCCGACGGTCTTGGCCGCCTCTCCGACGGTGATCTGGTGCATAGCATCGAGACCCCCTTTGCGGGCGACCTCGACAGTTTGCGCATCGACTTCAATAACTCGGTTGCGCACCTGAACGCGACGCTTGTGACCGTTGGCCACAATGCCCGGGCTATCCATGGCGGCTCGGCAGAAATCCGAAGCTCTGCCGACAATCTGGCGAAGCGCACCGAACAGCAGGCCGCCTCCGTCGAGGAAACCGCAGCCGCCCTCGAAGAAGTCACGACCACGGTCAAGGACAGTGCACGTCGCGCCGAAGAGGTAGGGCAGCTGGTGCAGAAGGCCCGCACTGGTGCCGAAAAGTCTGGCGAGATTGTCGAAAAGGCGGTCCTTGCAATGCAGGGCATCGAGAAGTCCTCCGGCGAGATCTCCAACATCATCGGCGTGATCGACGAAATCGCCTTCCAGACCAATCTTCTCGCACTGAATGCCGGCGTCGAGGCCGCCCGTGCGGGTGAGGCGGGCAAGGGTTTTGCCGTCGTCGCCCAGGAAGTCCGCGAACTGGCGCAACGGTCTGCCAATGCCGCCAAGGAAATCAAGAAACTAATCAGTGCCTCGGGCGAACAGGTCGAAAACGGTGTGTCGCTGGTCAATCAGACGGGCATCGCCCTGTCCGTCATTGTTCGCGAAGTCCAGGAAATCAACGGCCATATCAACGCCATCGTCACCGCAAGCCGCGAGCAGTCGATGGGTTTGCAGGAGATTAATACGGCTGTGAATACCATCGATCAGGGCACGCAGCAGAATGCGGCGATGGTGGAAGAGCAGACATCGGCCAGCCATGCGCTCGCACAGGAAGCGGCAGCACTGACCGCCCTCCTGGCGCAGTTCCGTCTGAACAGCCAGCCCGGGGCGCAAGACACACGCCGCGCCGCCTGAAGCGACACCAACGTATCCTGGAAAAGCCGCGGGGTTCTCATCCCTGCGGCTTTTGCCGTTATTGAAACGCGCGACCGTCCTCACGCAGGAAGTAGATCAGGTCCATACTGATCGAGGGTCTTCCAAGCACGGTCAATCCCATATGCGCCTGCCCACGATGATGGGTCTGGTGGTTGAAAACATGGGTCAGCGTCGGCGCCAGCCTGCTCTGCACGGGATCAGGTGAGGTGAGTGGCGTATAGGAAATCTGGCCCGCGAGTTGCGCCTCCGTCAGCCCGTCCACATAGGCAATGATCCTGATATCCTCTATCTCTCGCGCTGCCCGGAGCTCTGGAAATGTGGAATATGGCCGCTCGTCAAGCGCTGCGGGACGCGGACCTTCGCCGGTGAAACGATTGAGCCAGACGCGGTCGGCGGTCAGCAGGTGGCTGAGTGTGCCGAAGATCGATCCGAAGAAGGCGCCGGTATCCCGGTGCAGCTCGTCTTCTGACAGCGCCCCTGCCGCGTCGTAGACCAGTCTGTTGGCCCAGCGGTTATAGGCGGCCATCATCTTCAGATTTTCCATCGCGCGTTCCTTTCCCAATCTTGCCATCACTTTAGTCGAACTTCCTGCAAATAGGGGTGATGGATCCCATGAAAATTGCTGATTTGCTTCGCGGGCCCGAATGGTCTTGTCTGAAGCAAATGAAACGAGGTCCTGCATGTCCCTGACGCTTTACTCTCTCTGTGGTACCGATCCGAACCGTCCCTTTTCTCCGCATTGCTGGAAGATCGTGATGGCCCTGCATCACAAGGGCCTCACCTTCGAGGAACGGCCGCTGCCTTTCACTCAGATCCCGAATGCGGAGCAGGGTTTTTCGAAGACGGTGCCGATCCTGCGTGACGGGGAGCGCCTTGTCTCCGACAGTTTCCAGATCGCGCTTCATCTCGAAGAGGCCTATCCGGACCATCCGAGCCTGTTCGGCGGCGAGGGCGGCAAGGCCGCCGCCCGACTGGTCGAAGGCTATTCGCAGCACATCATCCACCCGGTGATAACCCGCATTGCGGTTTTTGAAATCCACCAGATGCTTGGCCCTGTTGATCAGGACTATTTCCGCACCACTCGGGAAAAATTCCTCGGCAAACCTCTTGAGGAGATCCACGCCGAGCGCGCCGCCGCTATCGCCGCCCTGCCGGTGCAATTGCAGCCGATGCGCCACATGCTCCGCTTCCAGCCCTTTATCGGCGGCGAGGCGCCGCTCTTTGCCGATTATATCCTGTTCGGTGCCCTGCAATGGTTGCGCATCACCACCGGCGGCATCCACCTTCCTGATGGTGATCCGGTGCAGGGCTGGTTCGAGCGCTGCCTGGAACTGCATCAAGGTGTGGGCCGCCTCGTGGCCTGACGGGTTCGCTCCTAGCGGCCGTAACCGACCGAGATCGATGCCTTGGCGAGCGCATGCGCATTGGTCATGAAGCCGATGAGCGCGCCGCTTGCCGAGGAGTCGAGATCGAGTTTGTCCGTGTCGAGGGCCGTCACGGTGAACACGTAAGTATGGGTCTGTCCTTCCGGGGGGCAGGCGCCGAGGAAACCGGGATAGCTGGCATCCGCACGGCTCTGGACGGCTCCTTCAGGCGCACCCGCCTCGGGTGAAATGCCGGCGGGCAGGGCCGTGACGTTGGCCGGAATGTTGAACATCACCCAATGCCAAAAGCCTGAGCCGGTCGGGGCATCAGGATCATAAAGCGAGACGGCAAAGCTCTTGGTGCCCTCCGGCACGTTACTCCATGCGAGGGCGGGCGAGAGGTTCTCGCAGCTGCAGCCGAAGCTATTGGCGATCTGGGCAGCCGGCAGCACCCCGCCATCGCGCAGGTCAGGGCTGGATAGGCTGAAATCGGCCGCCTGGGCCTGGGTGGTGAGAGCGGTGAGTGTCAGAATGGCGGCGGTGAATGCGTGTCTGGTCATGATGGGCTCCTTCACTGTCTGGAAGCCCAATCTAGCCGCCCCTCTATTCGGCTGCGGCTCCGACCCGATCAGTCTCAGTCCCATTTCGCGCAATCTCTGCTGCCGGGATGCGGATGTCACGCGGCGCCATACCAAAGCGCTCGCGGAAGCGAGCCGCAAATTTCGAGGCCGATTCGTAGCCGACCTCCAGCGCCACCCTGTTGATCGGTAGCTCGGTTGCCTGCAGCAGGCCCACGGTGCGGGTCATGCGGATATCGACGAGGATATCGGTGAGGCTTGTGCCTGAAGATGCCAGCTTGCGGCGGAGCGTCGCTTCGCTGACGCCGAGTGCCGAAGTGACGCGGTCAGCTGTCCATTCTGTCGCGATGTCGCTACCAACAAGGGTCCGGATCCGGTCCTGGAGACTTTCGCCTTCGCCGGGGCGCAGGTTCATGCCAAGCGCATCCAGCCGTACAATGATCTCGCCGAGAAGATGCCGGCGGATCGTGTCGGGTTGTTTTGCATCCGCCAACGCATGACCGGCCCGTTCGAGGGCATCCTCAAACGCACCATCCGGCCGGAAGGTCACAGCCTCGTGCAGAGGCGCGCTGGCACGATCGGCATAAGCCGCAACGAGCTTGTGCGAAAACATGAAAGCATCGGCCTGGTAGTCGCCCCCGGCCGCAATCTCGTTGACGACAGTCCATTCCCCATTCATCGGCAGCACGATCGCAGCCCCAGGACCTTCCTCCAGGTCGATCCTGTCGGATGAAATGCGCTTGATCCCCCGTCGCACGACGATCAGTCCCGGCTGGTCGGCGCGCAGCTGTCGAAATGTGCCGGATGTCGCCTGCATGATGAAGCAATGGGCGCCGATATCTGGGACAACATGCGCGAAACGCGCGATGCGGCCCGAAATTCTTTCGATCACTGCGAATTATCTCCTCGCGCGTTTGCGGCCTGCCATTCGCCGCCGACAATTATGACGTCGGCGTGAAATTCGTCCATCCCTCTTGTCTTCGTGATTCGGGCCTAGTAGATACCGCCCACTTTCCCTTCAGACACCAACAAGGATGAGACAGATGGCGATTGAACGCACCTTCTCGATGATCAAGCCGGACGCAACCAAGCGCAACCTCACGGGCGCCATCACCAAGATGCTGGAAGACGCAGGCCTGCGCGTCGTCGCCTCCAAGCGCGTCTGGATGTCGACCCGCGAAGCCGAAGGCTTCTACGCCGTTCACAAGGAACGCCCTTTCTTTGGCGAACTGGTTGAAGGCATGACCTCGGGCCCGACCATCGTTCAGGTTCTGGAAGGCGAGAACGCCATCCTGAAGAACCGCGAAATCATGGGTGCCACCAACCCGGCCAATGCTGACGAAGGCACCATCCGCAAGACCCACGCTCTCTCCATCGGCGAGAACTCGGTCCACGGCTCGGACGCTCCGGAAACCGCTGCCCAGGAAATCAAGTACTGGTTCTCGGACACCGAAATCGTCGGCTGAATCAGGCCTTGAGGTTTCGGCCTCAGCCCATTGATACGATTCACGAAACCGGGGCGGAAACGCCCCGGTTTTTTTGTTGTCTGGATCAGAGCGGGCGACCAGATACCTGCAGACTTTGGTCAGGCGCGGATCGACGGACGACGCTAAATTGCAGCCTCCCGCTGTTCCAATGAGGCTGTGTCGTGACACCCATCCGCCTGTTTTCTCTCCTCGGCTCCCTGGTTCTTTGCGCGGCACCGAGCCTCGCCTTCGCCGATGCGATCCGTCTCTCCACCCAATTCACCGGACCGCAGCAGCGCCTGGAGGTCGTCAATGGCGGTCCCTTCCAGAACCTGGCGATCATGACGAATGTGAACGAAGAATCCGCGGGGCAGTTGTGGACCGTGACCTCGGAAGGCGACTGGCTGCGGATCCGCAACGAAGCCATGGGCCGCGACATGTGCCTCGATGTCGTCAACGGCGGCCATCCCGCCTACATGGTCCAGATGCGGCCCTGCGGAAATTATTCCGGTCAGTTCTGGCAGATCTCAGGCGCGGGCGAGGCCATGCGCTTCACCACGCAGTTTCTCGGAAGCCGCTACTGCCTTGATATCGCCAATGGCGGCATGCTGGACCGCTACGCCCAGATGATGCCCTGCGGCGACTATTCCGGCCAGCTGTGGACCCTCGTCAATTGATGGCGGCCTGGGGCGACGGAGACGTCGGGCAGTCCGCCCCTTGGGCGTAATCACGCGTCCCATCGGCATGGAAAACCTCCGGATTGGGCGTATAGATCGGCCCGACCACCAGTGGTTTGCTCGGCATGATGGTCTGGTCAAGCGTCGAGGTCAGCGTCGTGTCGATCTGCTGGAGCAGATTGCCATCCTTGTCGACCACCCGGATCGCGATCCCATAGGGCCTGCCCTTGACGATGCAATGCACCGGCGGGCTTTCCAGCGTCACCTTCTGCCAGAAGGGGAAGATCTTCGTCCGCGTCTTGATCGGCGCACCGCCGGTCGGATTTTCGAACTCTGTCACCGCGAAGCTCTCCTCCGGCAGAGGCCCGTTGCGGGCGAGCGTGATCACATAGGTTGCCTGCGCCACGCGATAATTGAAGATGAAGACCTTGCCGCTCAGCTTCAGCGGCTCGTTGACGTCTTCGCGTTGGCAGGCCGGCAGAAACGTTAGGGCAGCGAGAACCGCAAGCGCCATGAGGGAAGTCTTTGCCGTCATGGCAGCGTCTCCGTCTTTTTCCGTTTGTAGTGGCGACTGGCCTTCACCCGATTGCCGCAGACCGCCATGTCGCACCAGTTGCGGCTGCGGTTCTTGCTGCGGTCGAGGAACAGCCAGCCGCAATGGCCGCAGATCTTCATTCGCTCGGGCTCCGGTTCGCAGACCAGCCGCAATGCCGAGCGCGCCGTTGCCTGGTCGAGGGCATCGGCGTCCGGCGATGCTCTCAGTGTCGCCGCAACCCGCTCCAGCAAATCGGCGAGCGCCAGCCTGTCTTCGTCACCCAGGGTCCGGCTACGGAAATACCGGTCGATCGCCTCGCGCAGGGTGAGGAAAGCGTCGCAGCGCTCCTCTGGAACCGGGTGCAGTGCCGGGAAATCCTGCCGTTCGGCTGACAGGTGCAGGGCCGCCTCGGGAAAGGCCTGCAACTGCTCGGCAACCGCAAACCGGTCGCGCCTCGCCTCTGCATCATGCCGCAGGATGACGCTGTTGGCCACATCAAGAGCCAGCGCGCCGCCGACGAAACGATGGGGTGTCCAGGTAAAGCTCATGGTGATCAATATAACTGGTAAAAACGTTTTTACCAGTTATAATTAGATGAGGAGGGGTGATGGCCTATTTGCTGCAGCAGATCCTGAACGCGGTGCCGGTGGCGAGCATTTATGCCTGCCTCGCCTTTGGTTATGCGCTTGCCTTCGGTGTCACCCGCCGCCCGGATATCACCTTCGGCGCGCTGGTCGCCTTTGCCGGTCAGATCTGCCTGCTCTTTGTCGACTATGGCTGGAACCGCCTCTATCTGATCCTCCCGGCCTCCCTTCTGCTCGGTCTCATCGCCGGATTTGCCTACGCGCTCCTCGCTGGCTGGACCGCCGCCCGCTATGTCATGCTGCCGCTGCACCGGCGCTCGGCCAATAGCGTCATCGTCGCCTCGCTGGGGCTGGTAATCCTGCTGTCGGAGGGCGCGCGGCTGGCGCTCGATACCCGCAGCCTTTGGCTACCACCGCTCTGGCAGGGGCAGATCGTTTTCGGTGAGATCGGCGGCTTCACAATCGGCCTGACCGCGGTCCAGCTGATCCATTCGGCGCTGATGGTGGCACTCGTTGTCTTCGGCCATATCGTGCTGACCCGGAGCCGCGCTGGCCGCCTCTGGCAGGCCGTCTGCCAGGACCCATTCGCCACCCGGCTGCTGGGCGTGGACGCCGATCAAGTCTTCCTGGCGGCGCTGATGGGCTCGGCAGCACTAGCCGCATTGGCGGGCCTTTCCGCCACGGTCCTTTACGGCACCATGGATTTCGGCGCGGGTCTGATGTTCGGGTTGAAGGTCGTGTTGATCGCCGCTGCTGGCGGCTACTTCCGGCCGCTATATTCCGCCATCGGAGCCGCCGGAATCGGGTTCGCTGAAACGCTTTGGAGTGCTTATGGTCCGATGATCTGGCGCGAGGCTGTCATCATCGGCGCGCTCGTCTTCCTGCTGGTGCTCAACCGGCGCGAGCGCATCATTCCCTAGTGCCGGTCTGCCAGCGGTCTCGCGCGCTGTCATCCGCATCCTTCGCCGCCACCCATTCGCGGGCGTGACCGTCCTTGCCATGCTCCTTCTTCCAGAAAGGCGCGGATGTCTTCAGGAAATCCATGACGAAATTGGCGCCGTCAAAGGCCGCCTGGCGATGCGGCGCGGCAGCGATCACCAGTACGATCTGCCCGCCGGCCTCGATCCGGCCAAAGCGGTGAATGGCTGTCAGGCCAAGAAGTGAAAAGCGCTCTATGGCAAGCGACGCGATGCGTGTCATCTCCGCCTCGGCCATTCCCGGGTAATGCTCAAGTTCGAGGGCCGCGAGCGTTCCTACCTCGTCGCGACAGAGCCCGACGAAGGAAACCACCGCGCCGATATCCGCACGGCCTGCCGTCAGCAGGGCGCTCTCGGCGGCAGCGTCGAAATCTTCAGGCTGGACCCGGATCGTGGGGTGAGGGGTCTTCATCGGCAGCATCCTCCAGCCGGCAGAGGGCAAGGCGTCATCAGCCGCCGGTCATCGGCGGAAAGATGCCGATTTCGCGCGCACCCGCGATCGATTCGTCATGCTCGACATGTTCCTGGTTCACCGCGACACGGATTGCCTTGGGAAAACGCAGTGCCTCGGCATATTCGTCGCCGAGTGTGGCGAGATACGCCACGAGATCGCCGGCCGTCTTCACCGTCTCCGGCAGGTCCAGATCTTCCTCGCCCTTGCCGATCCGTTCCCGGACCCAGGCGAAATAGACGAGCTGGACCATATCAATCCACCATATGTTTGGCACCGGCGCGGAAATAGTCATAGCCGGTATAGATGGTGAGGATCGCGGCGATCCAGAGCAGCGTCATGCCGATTTCAGTCGTATAGGGCAGCACCTTGTCGCCAGCCGGACCTGCGAGCAGGAAGGCGAGCGCAAACATCTGCGCCGTCGTCTTCCACTTGGCGATCTGGGTGACCGGCACGCTCACCTTCAATGCAGCGAGGTATTCGCGGAGACCGGAGACCAGGATTTCACGGCAAAGAATGGTGATCGCAGCCCAGAGCGACCAGCCGGCGATCGTACCGTCGGCTGCCATCAGCAGCAGGACGGACGCAATCAGCAGCTTGTCGGCGATCGGATCGAGCATCTTGCCGATATTCGATGTCTGGTTCCAGATCCGTGCCAGATAGCCGTCCAGATAGTCGGTGATCGACGCGACGATGAAGATCGCAAGCCCGGTCCAGCGGGCGAAGTCGGAGCTTTGCAGTTTGCCTTCGATGAAGAAGCAGACGACGATGAGCGGCACAGCCAGAATGCGGGCGTAGGTCAGGAGATTGGGGATGTTGTATGCGCGCGAAGCCATGATGCCCTGTCTTTGGATGGAATTGCGTCGGTAGATGAGGGCTTTCAGTCCAAGCCGTCAACTCAAGATTTCTGAACGCCTTTTATCATGAACGTGCCCGAGGGCACGTCGTTTCCGCTCAATCGGCGCTGCTTTCGTGAAAATGATTGTAGACCAGCCGCGCCACTGCCTCGGAAATGCCCTCCACCGCCATCAGGTCGCTGATCGCGGCACGCGACACGGCTTTGGCGGTGCCGAAATGCTGCAGCAGCGCCCGCTTGCGCGTCGGGCCAATGCCGCCGATCTCGTCCAGCGGGTTCTTGACCATTTCCTTCTTGCGCCGTGCGCGGTGCGAGCCGATGGCGAAACGGTGCGCTTCGTCGCGCATGCGCTGAATGAAGTAGAGAACCGGATCGCGCGGCGGCAGCGTGAAATCCGGCTTGCCCTTCACGAAAAAGCGTTCGCGTCCGGCATCGCGGTCGACACCCTTGGCGACCCCGATGGCGATCACACTGTCGGTGATGTCGAGTTCGTCGAGGATCTTGCGCACCGCCGTCATCTGCCCCTGGCCACCATCGATCAGGATCACATCCGGCCAGGCGGGGAAGGGGGTGTCGCCGCTCTCTTCGGGAGCCACGCTCCGGTCCGGCTTGCCCTCTTCCTTGAGAAGGCGGGAGAAGCGCCGGGTCATCACTTCCCGCATCATGCCGAAGTCGTCGCCCGGCGTGATGTCGGTCGATTTGATATTGAACTTGCGATACTGGCCCTTCACGAAGCCTTCGGCCCCCGCGACCACCATGCCGCCCACGGCATTGGTGCCCATGATATGCGAGTTATCGTAGATCTCGATGCGGCGCGGCACGTAAGGCAGCTGGAACGTTTCGGCGAGACCCGCGAGCAGGCGTGATTGTGAGGCCGTCTCGGCGAGCTTGCGGCCATGCGCCTCGCGGGCATTGGCGCTGACATGGTCGAGCAGGTCCTTCTTCTCGCCGCGCTGCGGGATCGAGATTGCGACCTTGTGGCCGGCGCGCTCGGAAAGGGCGGCCGCCAGCAATTCCTGCTCTTCGATCTGCTCGGACAGAAGCATCAGCCGCGGACAGGGGCGGTCGTCATAGAACTGCGCCAGGAACGAATTCAGCACTTCGGCGCTGGTCAACTGCGGGTCGGCCTTGGGGAAATAGGCCTGGTTGCCCCAGTTCTGGCCGGCGCGGAAGAAGAAGACCTGGATGCAGGAAAGCCCGCCCTCGTGATGGATGGCGAAGATGTCGGCCTCTTCGACGCCGGCCGGATTGATGCCCTGATGGCTCTGCACATGGGAGAGGCCGGCGAGGCGATCGCGGAACACGGCGGCGCGTTCGAAATCGAGGTCTTCTGCCGCTTCGTTCATTGCGCGCGCGATCGATTCCTTGACGTTCTGGCTGCGGCCGGACAGGAAATCCTTCGCCTGCCGCACCAGTTCGCCATAACCCTCGTCGCTGATCTCATGCGTGCACGGACCCGAACAGCGCTTGATTTGATAGAGCAGGCACGGCCGGGTGCGGCTTTCGAAGACGCTGTCGGTGCAGGTGCGCAAGAGGAAGGCGCGTTGCAGCGAATTGATTGTCCGGCCGACGGCGTTCGCCGAGGCGAAGGGGCCGAAATAGTCGCCCTTGCGGGCGCGGGCACCACGATGTTTGTAGAGCGCCGGTGCCCGGCTGTCGCCAGTAATGAGAATGTAGGGAAAGCTCTTGTCGTCACGCAGCAACACGTTGAAACGCGGCCGCAAGCGTTTGATAAGATTGGCTTCCAGCAGAAGCGCCTCGACCTCGGTGCGGGTCGTGACGAATTCCATATGCACGGTGTCGCGGACCATGCGCGTCAGCCGATTGGAATGCAGACGGCCTTGCGCATAATTGCTGACGCGCTTCTTCAGGCTGCGCGCCTTGCCGACATACATGACCTCGCCGTCCTTGTTCAGCATTCGGTAGACGCCGGGCGCATTCGGCAGCCGCTTGACGAATTCCCCGATCAGGTCGGCGCCGGTGAGCCCCGTCTCGTCCAGGCCGTCGACATGCCAGTCGATCTCGATCCCGGCGCGCGCCGGTTCGACCTCGACGACGATGCCATCGTCGTCGTCTTCCGTTCCGTCATAGAGAACGCCGCCGTCGGGCAGCTTTCCTCCATTCATTCATTGATCTCCGTGCCGTGCCAAATCAGATGTTGGCCTCCATCCAGGGCGATCATTTGGCCGGTGATCGACGGCGTGTCAAAAAGAAAGCGGATGGTCCGGCCGAATTCCGTCAGCGACGGCCCCTTCTTCAGGGGCAGGCTGTCCACCTGTGCCTGAAAATCAGCCGGCTGCTGACGCTCCGAAATCAGCGTCGGCCCCGGGCCGATGGCATTGACCCGCACTCTCGGCGCAAAGGCCTGCGCCATGGTCTGCGTCGCCGTCCACAGCGTCGCCTTGGAGAGTGTATAGGAAAAGAAGGTGGGCTTCAGCGCCAGAACCCGCTGGTCGATGATGTTGACGATCAGGCCGGACCGATCTTCGGGCAGCGCGTTGACCAGTGCGGCACTCAGAATCGCTGGCGCGCGAACATGCAGGTCGAAATGGTTAGCGAACACTGCAGCGTCGAATGCCAGCGCGGTGTCATCCTCGAAGACCGAGGCATTGTTGACCAGCACCCCGATCGGCCCCAATTCGGCCTCTGCGCGGGCAATCAGGCTTCCGGTCTCGGAAATGTTACCGAGATCCGCTTTCAGCGCGATGGCCTTTTTTCCCTCGGCCCGAAGAGTCGCCGCAACTGCCTCCGCTTCGGCAAGCGAGCCATTGGCATGCAATGCGACGGCAAAGCCATGGGCCGCCAAGTCTTCTGCGATCGCCCGACCAAGTCGTTTCGCCGATCCGGTGACGAGAGCTGTCTTCGGGATGCCCGTTTGCATGGAGTCTAACCTTGTTCATCAGGAGTGTTGCGCTGCATATATGGCGCGATCGCGGTATTTAAACCGTCGTGAGCGGATTCCCGCCTGTCAGTAGTCTGTGAATTCCTGCAGTAAATTCTGAGTTGAAATTTCACTATACTTGAAAATTTCGCCTAAACTATTTGTTAAGGTTAACCAATCGTTTGTGTCATTCAAGCAACATCCCAATTATGCCGTCCCTGTGCCATAATGAATTCACATTTCGGCTCTTTCTATTCCTCAATTGACCGCCAAATGTACATTCGGAACGGGCAGGGAATACCCAATAACGTTCAGGCCGCCGTTGGTTCTTTGAGAAGTGCGGCCCGGAACTGACAAGGAGAGTAACATGCGTAACCTCAAGATTATCCTTCTGGCATCTGCCACCACTTTCGCAGCTTTCCAGGCCGCCCAGGCCGCGGACGCGATCTACCAGGCTCCGGAAGCCCCGCCGATGGCAAACGATGTTGCCGCTCCGGCCGGCAACTGGTCTGGTGCCTATCTCGGTGGCGCCGCCACCTACGACTTCGGCAAGTTCACCGGCTCGAACGATGGCCGCGATGCCAACGGCCTCGGCGGTTCGATCTACGGCGGCTACAACATGCAGAGCGGTTCGATCGTCTACGGTGCGGAAGCCGACCTCAGCTACGCTGGCGAAGACGGTTCTGCCGGTTCTAACGCTGGCGATTCGCTCAAGGGCACCCAGGGCGTCAACGGCTCGATCCGTGGCCGCGTCGGCTATGATCTGAACCCCTTCCTCGTCTATGGTACGGCCGGTGTGGCTGCTGCCAACCACGAACTCAAGGGCGGCGGCGATAGCGACGAGCGTCTGGCTGCCGGTTACACGGTCGGTGCAGGTGTTGAAACCTTCGTGACCGACAATGTCACCGCACGCGTCGAATACCGCTACAGCGACTACCAGAAGCGCGACTTCGACATCAATGGCTCGACCGTTTCGCGCGGCTTCGACGACCATTCGGTCAAGGTCGGTATGGGCGTGAAGTTCTGATCCACCGATCAGTAAAGACAAGAAAAAGCCGGGTTCGCCCGGCTTTTTTTATTGTGCCGCTTTGAGGCGGTTGATCAGGCCTTAGGGCGGAGTGCAGGGTAAGGCTCGAACTGCTTGGCAAACTTGGCCGGCCATTCGGCAAGTGCGGCACGGCAGTTTTCCCATTCGCCCGGGAAGCGCAGCATCAGGTAGCCGAGGGTCGCCGCCAGCGCGAAATGTCCGCCGTGCAGCTTCTTGCCGGTTTTCGGCAAAGCCTTGTCCAGATGATCGAGACTGCGGTTGATCTTGGCCCATTGCCGGTCGATCACATCCTGGCTCACCAGTTCCGGGGGCCGGTAGCGCCGCTCATAGACGATCGCCAGCAGGCAATCGCTGATCCCGTCGCAGAGAGCTTCAAGCACTTCTGCCTCGGTCCGTTTCGACTTGTCCCTTGGGTAGAGCCGCTTGTCCGCCGTCCTGTGCAGGAAATGCATGATGGCGCGGCTGTCGAAGATCGCGTCACCCTTGTCGGTAATCAGCGTCGGGATCTTGCCGAGCGGATTGTTCTCGACGAGTTCGGCCGGATTGTCCGCGGTGTTGACCCGGATGTCCTCCAGAGGAATTTCAAGATAGCGGGCCGCCATGCGGACCTTGGAAGAATAGGGAGAGGCGGGCGCGAAGAGCAGCTTCATCATGGTTCCTGTGGCTCTCGTATCGGAAGTTCAGGGCTGAGGCGGGATGGTCAGGTCGGATCGCTTGCAGGATCTTTGATCCACCTCCGGGCAGGTGCGGAAGGCCAGCGACGTATCGAGGCAGATCCGCACTTCATCGACTCGCTTGTTATCACAGGTGACCGCCACTGCCGAGCGGTCCAGTCCCGGATTGCTTCGGATAAAGGATTGCTCAAGTGCTGCCGGCGATATTTGCAGGGGTTGGCGCACGGACGAAAACTGCGGCGGTATCAGGATCTTGTCATGGGCCTGTCGGACCAGAGCGAAGTAATCGGCCATGGAAAGGCCCGAACAGGTGCCGTGTTTGCGCCATTGATGTCCGATCAGGCCCATACCCGGCATGATGTCCATGATCCCGCGCGCGATCGTTTCAGGAACGCGGCTGCCTTCGGGGCTGTCGCAGTCCTGCGGATAGCCGCGCTCGTTCTGTGGCCACAGCCCATGCACCACCCAACCGAACCCCTTGCCGGTGCCACATTGCGTGCGGTTACCTCGGCCGGCATCGCTGTCGCAGAAGGTTGGCGACCAGGATAGGGAAAGGACGTAGAAATCGAAGCCGCGACCTTGTGGCCGTTGCGAGGTTTCAGCGGGGGATGATGCTGTGGCCCCGGTCCGGGGCTGTGAGGGCTCGGGTTGAGACGAGGACGCGGTGACCGACCGATCTCCGATACGATCGGCAGGCAGGAAGCTGTAGATCGCGGCGGCCACAAGAAGGAGGCCAAAGGCGAAGAAGCCGGTATAGCGTCCCATGCACGGCCCCCGTATCAATCTTCTCCGCGCAGCCAGAAGCAGCGATGCGAGGCATAGCGATCCTGCGCCATCAGCCGCTTCAGCTCGGGAAGTGCCAGATGCATCTCGTCCTTCAGCGTGAAGGGCGGGTTGACGATCACGAGGCCGGTTCCGGAAAGGCCGGTCTGCTCGCGGTCGCTTTTGATGTGAAGTTCCGCGCACAGCATCTTGGGGATCTCAAGCGCCTGCAGCGCCTCGTGAAATTCCTTGATCGGCGCACCCTTCTTGATCGGGTACCAGAGGCAGTAGACGCCATTTGCGAAGCGGCGATGCGCCTTGGCAAGCCCGTCGACCAGCCGCTCATATTCGCCCTCGATCTCGAAGGGCGGATCGACCAGCACGATGCCGCGCTTTTCCTTCGGCGGCAAATGGGCGTTCAAGGTCAGCCAGCCGTCGAGCTCGGTCACCCGCACCTGGAAATCGCCTTCGAACAGCCGCGAAAGCACGCGGGAATCCTCGGGATGCAGCTCCATCGCCGATAGCCGGTCCTGCGGGCGGAAGAGATCGCGGGCAAGCTTCGGTGAGCCGGGATATGTCTGCAGCGGACCGCCTGCCTTGCGATCCGGGTTGAGCGCCTTCACCGCATCGAGATAGGGCGCCATGATCTCGGCGACCTTCTCCGGCAGCTCCGCATCGATTACCTTGCCAATGCCCTCCAGCCATTCGCCGGTTTTCTGAGCTTCCCCGGATGACAGGTCGTAGAGCCCGATGCCGGCATGGGTATCGAGCACGCGAAACGCCTTGTCCTTCTGTTGCAGGTAGACGATCAGCCGCGACAGCACGAGATGCTTCAAGACATCGGCAAAATTGCCCGCGTGATAGATATGGCGATAATTCATGAAGCGTTCCGATGGCAGTGATGAATTGTTCGAATGGGGCTTTTGAGCATTCCGGCCATGGCCTATAACGGCCCCATGAACATCCAGAGCCCCATCCGAAACCGGTCGGTCGGTCATACGGCCTGTCCGCATGACTGTCCATCCACCTGCGCCCTCGACGTTGAGTTGACGGAGGACGGCCGCATCGGCCGTATGCGCGGGGCGACAGAGAACAATTACACCGCTGGCGTCATCTGCGCCAAGGTCGCACGCTATGCCGAGCGGCTCTATCATCCCGACCGCCTGATGAAGCCGGTGCGCCGAGCTGCCGCAAAAGGGGCAGGGCAATGGCAGGATGTCACCTGGGAAGCGGCGCTGGACGAAATCGCCGACGCCTTCGTCAAGGCTGAGCAGCGCCACGGTTCCGAAGCGGTCTGGCCTTATTTCTACGCCGGCACCATGGGCCTCGTGCAGCGCGATTCGATCGAACGCCTGCGCCATGCGAAAAAGTATTCCGGCTTCTTCGGCACGATCTGCACCAACATGGCCTGGACCGGTTATGTCATGGGCACCGGCACCCTGCGCGGTCCGGACCCGCGCGAAATGGCGGTGTCCGATTGCGTCGTCATCTGGGGCACCAATGCGGTGGCGACCCAGGTCAATGTCATGACTCACGCGATCAAGGCCCGCAAGGATCGTGGCGCCAAGATCGTCGTTATCGACATCTACGACAATCCGACGATGAAGCAGGCCGACATGGCCCTGATCCTGAAACCCGGCACCGATGCAGCCCTTGCCTGTGCCGCCATGCATGTCGCATTCCGCGATGGCTATGCCGACCGGGAATACATGGCAAAGTTCGCCGACGATCCGGCAGGGCTGGAAGCGCATCTGAGGGACAAGACCCCGGAATGGGCGTCTGCCATCACCGGCCTCTCGGTCGAGGAGATCGAGGCCTTCGCGCGTCTCGTAGGCCAGACGAAAAAGACTTTCTTCCGTCTTGGCTACGGCTTTACCCGCAGCCGCAACGGCGCGGTTTCCATGCATGCCGCCCTGTCGCTCGCAACCGTGCTCGGCTCCTGGCAATACGAGGGTGGCGGTGCCTTCCACTCGAACAGCGACATCTTCCAGCTGAACAAGGCGGAGCTGATGGGCACGGCCATGGTCGACCCAGAGATCCGCATGCTCGACCAGTCGCAGATCGGCCGCGTGCTGACCGGCGACGCGGAGGCCTTGCGCCATGGCGGTCCGGTCACCGCCATGATCATCCAGAACACCAATCCGGTGAATGTCGCGCCTGAACAGCGCCTGGTGAAGCAGGGTTTCTTGCGCGACGACCTGTTCGTTGCCGTGCATGAGCAGTTCATGACAGAGACGGCGGAACTTGCCGATATCGTCCTGCCCGCCACCATGTTCGTCGAACACGACGACATCTATCGCGGCGGCGGGCAGAGCCATATCCTGCTCGGGCCGAAGCTTGTCGATGCGCCGCCCTTGGTGCGCACCAATCTCTTCGTCATCGAGGAACTCGCCAAGCGTCTCGGCGTTGCGAACCGTCCGGGTTTCGGCAAGACCGAGCGCGAGCATATCGAGCGCATGCTGTATGTCAGTGGCAAGCCGGATTTCGACACGCTGATCGAGGACAAGTGGCTCGACTGCCAGCCAGCCTTCGAGGACGCCCATTATCTCAACGGCTTTGCCCATCCGGACGGCAAGTTCCGCTTCAAGCCGGACTGGGAAAATACGCCGGCGCCGAACAAGCCGCCGGCAAAGCTCGGCTCGCTCGGCCCGGTCAAATCGCTGCCTGTCTATCCCGACCAGGTCGATCTGATCGAAGTGGCCGATGCCGAGCATCCGTTCCGGCTCGCGACATCGCCGGCGCGCAACTTTCTCAACTCGACTTTTGCCGAGACCAAAACCTCGCGCGACAAGGAAGGTCGCCCGGAAGTCATGGTGAACCCCGCTGATGCTGCTGCCCTCGGCCTCGCCGATGGTGACGTCGTGCGCTTGGGTAATATCAGAGGCGAGCTGCGCATCCACGCCAAGATTACCGAGGCCGTGAAATCCGGCGTGCTGGTGGCGGAAGGCCTCTGGCCGAACAAGTCCCACCTCGACGGCGAAGGCATCAATGTCCTGACCGGCGGAGATCCGGCAGCACCGCATGGCGGTGCCGCCTTCCACGACAACAAGGTCTGGCTGAGAAAAGCATAAATATGAGCATCTTCGACAAGGCCCGGATCGCGATCCTGGAAGACAAGACGCTGTGGAAGGGCTGGAGCCACCTGCGCGGCATCACTTTCGACTTTTTCCGCGAGGGCAGGGCACCGCACCGGCTCTCCTGGGAAGTCTTCGACCGCCGCAATGCCTCGGCGATCCTCCTGCACAATGTCGAGCGCGACACCGTCACCCTGGTGCGGCAGCTGCGCATCCCAGCCCACCTGAGCGGCGACCACCCCTACCTGCTCGAAGCGCCCGCAGGCTTCATCGACGACTGCGAAACCGCTTTGCAGGCGGCGCTTCGCGAAGCGATGGAGGAGACCGGGTATCAGATCGCGAAGGCCACCCCTGCTTTTGCATCCTATATGTCGCCGGGCTCGGTGACCGAGAAGCTCCACGGATTCTACGCCGTCGTAACCGATGCCGATCGCATTTCTGACGGCGGCGGACTGGCGGACGAACATGAGGATCTCGAACTAGTCGAGATGACCTTCTCCGAGGCCCTGGGGATGGTCGAAGCCGGCGAGATCATCGACGCCAAGACGATCATGCTGTTGCAATGGGCCGCGTTGAGACGGAGCGGCAGCGCCTTTCAGTCGTCCAACGCGGCGATGTAGCCGCCGGTCTGCCGGGCCCAGAGGCGGCTGTAGAGGCCACCTGAATTTAGTAGGTCGTCCGGCTGCCCTTCCTCGACGATCCGTCCCTTGTCGAGCACGACGATGCGATCCATGCGGGCGATGGTCGACAGCCGGTGGGCAATGGCAATCACCGTCTTGCCTTCCATCAGCAAGTCGAGCTTCTCCTGGATGGTGGCTTCCGCCTCGCTGTCGAGCGCCGACGTTGCTTCGTCGAGGACGAGGATCGGCGCATCCTTCAATAACACCCGGGCAATCGCGACGCGCTGGCGCTGGCCGCCGGACAGCCGAACACCGCGATCGCCGACAAACGCGTCGCGTCCGGTTCTCCCCTCGCCATCCTTCAAGTCCGCAATGAAGTCGGCTGCGCTCGCGGCGCGGATCGCTTCCGTGACCTCGGCCTCGCTGGCATCTGGCCGGCCATAGAGGATGTTATCGCCGATCGAGCGATGCAGCAGCGAAACATCCTGGGTGATGTAGCCAATCGTCTGCCTGAGGCTCGCCTGCGTCACGCCCGCGATGTCTTGGCCATCGATCAGGATGCGCCCGCTCTTGACGTCGAAGAGTCGCAACAAAAGGCTAACCAGAGTTGTTTTTCCTGCGCCGGAAAGACCGACCAGCCCCACTTTTTCACCCGGACGGATATGGAGTGACAAGTCCTGGAGCACAGGCGTCTCGTCACGGTATCCGAAATTCACTTGTTCGAAGCGGATGTCGCCACTGTCGACGGCAAGCGGCCGTGCATCCTGCGCATCCACGACATCAGGCGCATTCGTCATGACCGGCATCGCGTCGCGGATGGTGCCGACAGCCTCGAAGATCTGCTGGCCCATGCTGAGAAAGCCGCGCGAGTTGGCCGAAAGACGTTGCGTGAGCGTGATGGCGGCGACGAATTCGCCGATCGAGACGAACTCTTTCACCAAACCCCAGACACTGATGCCGAAGATTGCGAGAAACAGCAGGACATTCAGGATGATGACGGCCATGTCGGAGAGGATGCCGACCCGGCGCTCCTGATATTGTGTCGTCATGGACCTGCCGATGGCTTTGCGCAGGGCGCCCGCCTCGCTGTCTTCGGCGGCAAACAGTTTGACTGTCTGGATGTTGCTGTAGAGGTCCGTCATCGAGCCCACCAGCCGGCTGCGCGCCTTGGCAGATGCGCGGGCGGTATCCGAAAACTTCGGGATCGCCAGATGCGCGACGAGCGCATTCGCGGCGATCCAGAGAACCACCGGTATGGCGAGCGGCCAGGAGAGTGTTGCCATCAAAACGAGCGAGCCGATCATCTGAACGATGAAGTTCGGCAGAATCCAGATCGCGACCGCGAGTTGCTGTTTGACGGACGACGCCACCTGCGCGATGCGGGTCGCGACCTGGCCGGCGAACAGATCGTGGAAGAAGGCGAGGTCCTGCCGCTCCACGGCCTTGTGCCCGTGCCATTGGATGAGCGAGGGCATGGCGACGCTGAGCACATGCGAACCGAGCGCATTGCACAGGAAGCTCATGACGGGCGTGACAGGAAAGAACAGGATCAGGAAAAGGACCAGTGCCGTCTGGTGCTCGCGCAAATACTGGACCGCGCCACCGGTCGATACACCGTCGACCAGATGCGACACGCCCCAGATGACGGCGAGGTTGGAGATCTCGATTGCCGCACTGAGCACAAGGATCGCGATCAGTGGCCCCGGCGCATAACGCGCAAAATGATAGAGCAGGCGGAACGGGCCGCCGTCCGGCATGGTCTGGAAGGGAATGTCGAGCGGCCGGAGAAGGCCCTCGAACGGACGAAACAGGCGCTCGGAAAAGGTCATCTGAAACACTGCGCTGCGAGGACAATAGGCCAGGAGAAAAGGCAATCGCAGGCAGTAGACCATGAGTCTGTGGCATCAGAAAGTTGTTAAGCCATCCAATCGATGATGCCGTGGGCAATTGGATTTGAACCGATCAATCCCGATTGTTGGTTAGGCGCTGATCAACCTGGCTTCCGCATCCGTCTGCGACGAGAGCCGCTCGACGCTGCCGTCGGGGCGCATGGAAACGCCGCCCGAAGCGACCAGCTTCAGCGCGGCCGCATAGGTCTGGTGCTCGACGGTGAGCACCCGTGCGGCAAGCGTCTCCGCCGTGTCACCGATCAGCACAGGCACGACCGCTTGCGCAATGACCGGCCCTTCATCCATGCCTTCGGTGACGAAATGCACGGTGCAGCCGGCAACCTTCATGCCGGCGTCGATGGCTCGCTGATGCGTGTGAAGACCGGGGAAGAGCGGCAAAAGCGACGGGTGGATATTGAGGATCCGACCAGCATGCGGGCGGATAAAATCGCCCGAGAGCAGCCGCATATAGCCCGCAAGGCAGATCAGGTCGGGGCAGATCTCGGAAAGTGCGGCAAGGATCGCTGCCTCGTGATCGGCCTTGGAGGCATAAGTCTTGCGCTCGAAGACATGTGTCGGGATGCCGAGCGCTTCCGCCTTGGCGAGGCCACCGGCCCCCGGCTTGTCGGAAAACACGGCAACGATCTCAGCCGGATAGTCGTCGGCTTCGCAGGCCTTTGCCAGCGCCAGCATGTTCGATCCGCCGCCGGAGATGAAGGCGACGACGCGTTGGCGCCGGGTGCTCATAGGGCGAGCGTACCCTTGTAGGTCACGCCATGGTCGCCCTCTTCGCGGGCGATCATGCGGCCGAGACGGGCGACAGTCTCACCTTCGGCTTCCAGCGCCTTGGTAACCTCATCGACCTTGTCGGCGGAAACGACGACAATCATGCCGATGCCGCAGTTGAAGGTGCGCAGCATTTCGTTCTGGGCAACGCCGCCGGTCTTGGCGAGCCAGGAGAAGACGGCCGGAACCTGGAAGGACGCGAGATCGATCTCGGCGGCGAGATGCTTCGGCAGCACGCGCGGAATGTTCTCCGGGAAGCCGCCGCCCGTGATGTGAGCGAGCGCCTTCAGAGCCTTGGTTCCCTTGATAGCCTTCAAAAGAGGCTTCACATAGATGCGCGTGGGGGTGAGCAGTGCAGCGCCGAGCGACTGGCCCTCGGCGAAGGGCGCTGGCGCAGCCCAGGCAAGACCCGAGAGCTCGACGATCTTGCGCACCAGCGAGAAGCCGTTGGAATGCACGCCCGAGGACGAGAGCCCGAGGATCACGTCGCCCTCGGCGATGTCGCCAGCCGGCAGCAGTTCGCCGCGCTCGGCAGCACCCACGGCAAAGCCGGCAAGGTCGTAATCGCCCTTGGAATACATGCCCGGCATTTCGGCGGTCTCGCCGCCGATCAGCGCGCAGCCTGCCTCGCGGCAGCCGGCCGCAATGCCCTGCACGATCGCAGCACCCTGGTCGGGGTCCAGCTTGCCGGTGGCGAAGTAGTCGAGGAACAGAAGCGGCTCTGCGCCCTGCACGACGAGATCATTGACGCACATGGCGACGAGGTCGATGCCGACGGTGTCGTGGATATTGGCGTCGATGGCGATCTTCAGCTTGGTGCCGACGCCGTCGTTCGCTGCAACGAGGATCGGATCCTTGAAGCCGGCAGCCTTCAGGTCGAAGAGGCCGCCGAAGCCGCCGATCTCGCCGTCCGCCCCGGGGCGGCGCGTCGACTTCACGGCCGGCTTGATCTTCTCGACCATCAGGTTGCCGGCATCGATGTCGACGCCTGCATCGCTATAGGTCAACCCGTTCTTGCCAGCCTGGCTCATGCCTGCCTCCGATCCTGCGAGAATTTGGGCTGGCCATGGCATGAAGAGGCCCGATATGCAAGCCGCGAGCCGGACAAGTGCACGATTTCCCGGCTAAACTGGCAACGAGACGGCGGATATCGAACCTGCCCCTGCGCGGGTTCTTGACCTGGGGTTGAGGGGTGACCTATCTCCTACGAACAGATTGCCTCGCATGCGCAGCATTGGGCAGAACGCGATTTTCAGACGGAGACAGGACATGGCTCGCAATATCAGCGCAATCGGCCTCCGCCGCCAAGCCCTGTTCTGGCTCGCGACGCTGGCGGTTTTCGTCGTCTTCCTGATGATGTTCTCGTCGATCCTCCTGCCCTTCATCGCCGGCATGGCGCTCGCCTATTTCCTCGATCCGGTCGCCGACCGCCTGGAGCGGATCGGGCTTAGCCGATTGATGGCGACGGTCGTCATTCTGGTCTCCTTCGTCATCGTCTTCGTCCTCTCGCTGATGATCATCATTCCGATCCTCGCCAGCCAGTTGAACGATTTCATCCAGCGCGTGCCTGAATATGTCTCGCAGCTCCAGAGCTTCATTGCGACCTCCAACGCCTCCTGGCTGCCGGACTGGGTTGATGGCCAGATGGAGACGATCCGCCAGAACTTCTCCCGCTATCTGAGCGAGGGTGTCGGCTTCATCGGCACCCTGATCGAGCAGATCTGGAACTCCGGCAAGGCTTTGCTCGACATCGTATCATTGCTCGTCGTCACCCCGGTCGTCGCCTTTTACCTGCTGCTCGACTGGGACCGCATGATCGCAAAGGTGGATAGCTGGGTGCCGCGCAACCAGCTCCCGACGGTGCGTCGGCTCGCAACCGAACTCGACAACACCATCGCCGGCTTCGTGCGTGGGCAGGGATCGTTGTGCCTGATCCTCGGCATCTTCTATGCGGTCGGCCTGTCGCTGGCCGGCCTGAATTTCGGTCTTCTGATTGGCTTCTTCACCGGCCTGATCAGCTTCATCCCCTATGTCGGCTCGACGGTCGGCCTGTTGCTGGCGCTTGGCGTGGCGCTCGTTCAGTTCTGGCCAGACTTCATTTGGATCGGTGTCATCGCCGGCATCTTCTTCCTCGGCCAGTTCATCGAAGGCAACATCCTGCAGCCGAAGCTGGTGGGCAAAAGCGTCGGCCTGCATCCGGTCTGGCTGATGTTTGCGCTGTTTGCTTTCGGTGCGCTGTTCGGCTTTGTCGGCGTGCTTGTGGCGGTCCCCGCCGCCGCCGCGATCGGCGTGCTTGTCCGCTTTGCCATCTCGCGATATCTTGACAGCGATCTCTACTATGGTTCGGCGATCGACCTGTCGCTCACCGCATCATCCCCCGTTGGCGAGATCAGCGGCGAGAACGCCCCCCAGGCCACAGAGAAATGAATGACTGAAGTCAAACGGGCATCCGAGCGGCCCGGCGAACAGCTGCCGCTTGTCTTTGATCATGGTTCCGCGACGGGGCGCGACGACCTGTTGGTGTCGGAACGTCTGGCCGCTGCCGTGTCTCTGGTCGATGCCTGGCCGGCCTGGCCTTCGCCGGTTGTCATCCTCCAGGGCCCGGAGGGCTCCGGCAAATCCCATCTCGCCCAGATTTTCCGCGACGTGAGTGGCGCCGCCGATATCGAGGCGAAGGCCGGACAGGGCGCCTCCGGGCTGGCCGCCGCCGGACCGGTCGTGCTGGAAGATGCCGATCGCAATGGCTTCGACGAGGTGGAGCTCTTCCACGTTATCAATGCGGTGCGCCAGCACGGCACATCCCTACTGATCACCTCGCGCAGCTTCCCGCCGTCGTGGAATGTCGCCCTGCCGGACCTTGCCTCCCGGCTCAAGGCCGCGACCGTGGTCGAGATCGGCGCGCCCGACGAGGAGCTGCTCGGCCAGCTGATCATGAAGCTTTTCGCCGATCGCCAGCTTTACATTGACGACAAGATCGTCGGCTATATCGTGAAGCGGATGGAACGATCCTTCACCGCTGCCCAGCAGGTGGTCGACCGGCTCGACAAGGTGGCGCTCTCGCGCGGCACCCGGATCAGCCGGAGCCTTGCTGCAGAGGTGCTCGGGACGCTCGGCACACATGATGGTGATGGCTGAGCGTCACAGATCTGTCGTCAAATTGTTATAATTGCCCCCGAGGGCTCACAAAGGGACGAAGACATGGACGGCGCGCTGAACGAGACGGTTGGGACGAATGGCGATGACGCGCTCCAGACGGAGGACATTCGCACCAGCCCGCTGCGCTTCATCAACAGGGAGTTCTCCTGGCTGCAGTTCAACCGTCGAGTTCTCGAGGAAACGCTGAACACCGCTCATCCGCTTTTGGAGCGGGTCCGCTTCCTGTCGATCTCGGCCGCCAATCTCGATGAATTTTTCATGGTGCGGGTCGCTGGTCTCGAGGGCCAGGTCCGCCAGGGCATCGCGGTGCGCAGCCCCGATGGCAAGACGCCGGCCGAGCAGCTCGACGATATCCTGAAGGAAATCGACAACCTGCAGATGGAGCAGCAGGCGTCACTGGCTGTGCTGCAGCAATATCTCGGCCAGGAAGAAATCCTGATCATTCGCCCGGCAGCGCTGTCCGACGACGATCGCCGCTGGCTGGAAAACACCTTCGAGGACTCGATCTTCCCGGTCCTTACACCGCTCTCCATCGACCCGGCGCATCCGTTCCCGTTCATCCCCAATCTCGGCTTCTCCATGGGGCTGCAGCTGTGTTCCAGCCGCACCGGCGAGCCGATGACGGCGCTGCTGCGCCTGCCGCCCGCCCTCGATCGCTTCATCCGCCTGCAGGATATCGGCCCGACCATCCGTTACATCACGCTGGAGGATGTCGTCGGCCTGTTCATCAACCGGCTTTATCCGGGTTACGAGGTCAAGGGTTTCGGCACCTTCCGCATTATCAGAGATAGCGATATCGAAGTAGAAGAAGAGGCCGAGGATCTGGTCCGCTTCTTCGAAACGGCGCTGAAGCGCCGCCGTCGCGGCTCGGTCATTCGCATCGAGGTCGATTCCGAAATGCCGGTGGCGCTGCGGCAGTTCGTCGTGCACGAACTCAACGTGCCGGATAACCGCGTCGCCGTCCTGCCGGGCCTGCTCGCCCTCAACACCATCTCGGAAATCTGCAAGGCGCCGCGCGACGACCTGCGTTTCGAACCGTACAACGCCCGTTTCCCCGAGCGCGTGCGTGAGCATGCCGGCGACTGCCTGGCCGCCATCCGCGAAAAGGACATGATCGTCCACCACCCCTATGAGAGCTTCGACGTCGTTGTGCAGTTCCTGCTGCAGGCCGCTCGCGATCCGGACGTGCTGGCGATCAAGCAGACGCTCTACCGTACCTCCAACGACAGCCCGATCGTCCGCGCGCTGATCGATGCCGCCGAAGCGGGCAAGTCGGTGACCGCGCTGGTGGAACTCAAGGCCCGCTTTGACGAAGAAGCCAACATCCGCTGGGCCCGTGACCTGGAGCGCGCCGGCGTTCAGGTCGTCTTCGGCTTCATCGAACTGAAGACCCACGCCAAGATGTCGATGGTCGTGCGCCGTGAGGATGGCAAGCTGCGCACCTACTGCCATCTGGGCACCGGTAACTACCACCCGGTCACGGCGAAGATCTATACGGACCTGTCCTTCTTCACCTGCAACCCGAAGATCGCCCATGACATGGCGAATGTCTTCAACTTCATCACCGGTTACGGCGAGCCGGAAGAGGGCATGAAGCTCGCTGTCTCCCCCTATACGCTGCGCCCGCGCATCCTCCGGCACATCAACGAGGAGATCGAGCACGCAAAGGCGGGCCGGCCAGCGCAGATCTGGATGAAGATGAACTCGCTCGTCGACCCCGAGATCATCGATGCGCTTTACGACGCAAGCAGCGCGGGGGTCGAAATCGACCTCGTCATTCGCGGCATCTGCTGCCTGCGGCCGCGTGTGGCAGGGCTTTCGGATAATATCCGGGTCAAGTCGATCATCGGCCGTTTCCTCGAACACAGCCGCATCTTCTGCTTCGGCAACGGTCACCGCCTGCCATCCGACAAGGCGCTCGTCTATATCGGTTCGGCCGACATGATGCCGCGCAATCTCGACCGCCGCGTTGAAACGCTCGTGCCGCTGATCAACCCGACGGTGCATGAGCAGGTGCTGTCACAGATCATGCTGGGCAACCTGATTGACAACCAGCAGAGCTACGAGATATTGGCCGACGGAACGTCACGCCGCATCGAAGTGAGGCAGGGTGAGGAACCTTTCAACGCCCAGCACTATTTCATGACCAATCCCAGCCTGTCGGGCCGGGGTGAAGCCTTGAAGTCGAGTGCACCGAAACTGATCGCCGGCCTGATTTCCGGCAGGAAACGATAACACTGGTACCTCATGACAAGATCTGAAGCGCAGGGGCGCCTTCCCGGTATTGCCCCTGTCTCCGTCGTCGACATCGGCTCGAACTCGATCCGTCTCGTGATCTATGAGGGGCTGTCGCGTGCACCGACGGTCCTGTTCAATGAGAAGGTGCTGTGCGGGCTGGGCAAGGGCGTGGCACTCACCGGCCGCATGGACGAGCAGGGTGTCGAGCGGGCTCTGACAGCACTCCGTCGCTTCCGCGCCTTGTCCGAGCAGGCTCAGGCCACCCGCATGTATGTACTGGCAACCGCTGCCGCGCGCGAGGCCTCCAATGGTCCCGATTTCATCACCCGCGCAGAGGAGATCCTCGGCCATGAAGTCCTGGTTCTGACCGGCGAGGAAGAGGCACGCTATTCTGCGCTGGGCATCATCAGCGGTTTCCACGAAGCCGACGGCATTGCCGGCGACCTGGGTGGAGGTTCGCTGGAACTGATCGATATCAGAGGCAAGACCTTCGGCAAGGGCATTACCTTGCCGCTTGGAGGCTTGCGTCTGTCGGAGGCCGTGGATGGATCGTTGCCCAAGGCCCGCGCCATGGCGAAGAAACTGATATCAGGCGCCAACTTCCTGTCGAAGGGCACGGGCCGCACCTTTTATGCAGTCGGCGGCACCTGGCGCAACATCGCCAAGCTGCACATGGAAATCCGCAAGTATCCGCTGCACATGATGCAGGGTTATGAGCTTCCCTATGACGAGATCGCCTTCTTCCTCGACGAGATCATTTCCGGGGCCAATGCCCGTGATCCGGCTTGGTCCTCGATCTCGAAGAACCGCCGCAACCTGATCCCCTACGGTGCGATTGCGCTGCGCGAGGTGATCGAGGTCATGCAGCCGCGTACTGTCTGCTTCTCCGCTCAGGGCGTGCGCGAAGGTTATCTCTATTCGCTGCTGCTGGAAGAAGAGCAGGCGCTCGACCCGCTGCTGGAAGCGGCCGACGAACTGGCCATCCTGCGCGCCCGTTCGCCGGAGCACGCCCGCGAGCTGGCCGAATGGACCGGCCGGATGATGCCCTTCTTCGATATTGCCGAGACCGAAGAGGAAAGCCGCTATCGCCAGGCCGCCTGCCTGCTCGCCGACATCAGCTGGCGCGCCCATCCGGATTACCGCGGGCTGCAGGCACTGAACGTGATCGCCCACTCGTCCTTTGTCGGCATCACCCATCCCGGCCGCGCCTTTATCGCGCTCACCAATTACTACCGTTTTGAAGGCCTGCATGACGACGGCCAGACTGGCCCTCTAGCGGCGATCGCCACCGAGCGGCTGCTGGATCGGGCAAAGCTCGTCGGCGGCATGTTGCGCGTGGTCTACCTCTTCTCGGCCTCGATGCCGGGCATCGTGCACGACCTGACCTTCCGTCGTTCGGCCAACCCTGAAATCGATCTGGAATTTGTCGTGCCCAAGGCCCACGAGATCTTTGCCGGCGAACGGCTGGATGGTCGCCTGACGCAGCTGTCGAAGTTGACAGGCAAGCGGCTGGCATTCGTCTTCGAATAACTTAGGCCGATAAACCAAATGAAAAGAGAGCGGGCCTCAGCCCGCTCTCTTCGTTTCAGGCTTCAAGCTTACTTGGCTGCGAGGAAGTCACCGACTTCCAGCAGGACGAACTCGTTATCGTCTGCCTTGTCGAGTGCGCGGCCGGCCGAGAAGGGCAGGTTGTTGTCGTTGCCGACGACGATGTGGGTCGGATCGACCACGTCGACATTCTCGATGGTGACGAAAGGCATGTCGTAGAAGCCTTCGCCGCCGCCCTGACGCTTCTTGTTGTCGGGGTCTTCGATCTTCATCAGGTCGATGTAACCGATCTTGCGCACGGCCTTGCCGGCATTGTCTTCCGTCATCTCGATCTTGTAGATGCGCTTGTGCTTGGCCGGAACAGCAAAGCAATCCGCTGCCGGGGCCTTCGGATCGGCGCAGGCCTTGTCGACCGTGCCGGCGCCATTGTCACGCTCGATGACCAGCGCGGTGGTGTCGTCGATCATGTTGAAGTCGCCAATCGCTTCGCCACCTTCCGAAAGGGGATACAGCCATGACTTGCCCGTCCAGGACTTGGAGGCAGCGTCGAGCTCGATGATGCGCAGCGCTGTCAGGCCGTCGGCCTTTTCCACGGAACCGTCTTCCAGATATAGCGGGCCTTCCAGAAGACCGTAGAGCTTCGCGCCGTCCTTCGACATGGCGAGGCCCTCATAGCCGCCGGAGCGCTTGAGGTTGAAGGCGGGCATCTTGGCCGTCGGATTTGCCGGAACGACCAGCGTCGGATTGTCAGGCGACTTCACATCGATCTCGCCGGCCTTGGTGGCGATGACGTCGGTCAGCACGCCTTCGGTGGAGAACTTCAACATGTAGGGCCCGAACTCTTCACCGACCCAGAAGCCGTCGGCAACCGGCTGGATGGATTCGACGTCAAAGTCGGCACCCGTCAGGTAACGCTTGTCCGAGCCTTCCATCACGATCGGGAAGGGAGCCTTCTTGTCGGGATCGCTCAGGAACAGGGTCTTTTCGACCTTTGCCGCGCCGGCATCCCAATCGAAGGTGAGGTGATGCAGCATCAGCATTGTGTCGCTCGAATTGGTCTTCGAGCCGAAGCCGTTGTCGGAGAGGCTCCAGAACGACCCATCCTCCATGGCCTTGATGCCGGAAAAGCCCTGCAGCGGCTGCCCATCGAAGGGAAGCGAAAGTCCGGTCGGACGCACGCCGTCCTTGCCGGGAACGGAGCCGATCGCTTCGGCACGCTTGCGGTCTGATGTCGAGAACTTGCCGGAGGTCTGGAGATGTGCGGGGGCATCGGCCGGCGCAGCGATAATGCTATTTGCCGGAAGGATCGCATGGTTCACCAGCTTGGCCGGGAACACCGTCTCGTCGGCGAAGGCCGAGGAGGCGAAAATCAGGAAAAGGGATACGGAAGCGAGAAGAGATTTTTTCATCGACGTCACCTTGGCTGATGAGGAGAACGACGTGAGTGGTTAAGGCGCCAAGATGTCTGACGAATTACGGTCGCGCGAAGCTTTGATGACGGTTCAGGCCGGGGCCTCGTCGATCATTCAGCAGCACCTGCTGCGAAGCGGGGCGGACCGGCCTCCGACACACTTTCGGTCTGGCGTGTCAGGGCAATCACGCCAATCGGCTGGCCGCGGCCGCGCAAGCCATGTTCGCCCAGATACTCTGCATGAATTGTCGGCGGTATGGTCATACGCTGCGCCAGATCCTGCGATATCAGGATGGGCCGTTCGAGGCTGCGGCAGAGGCTTTCAAGTCGCGCGGTCGTGTTCACGGTATCGCCGAAATAGGCGATCTTGTGATGGTCGACCCCGATTTCGGCAGTGATGATCTCGCCGCCGTGCAGGGCGGCCCTAAGCCGCGGCATCTGGCCGAACTGCGACATCCACCTGTCCGTATTGGCTTCGATCTGGTCGATGATGTCGAACACGCAGCAGATACATCTTGCGTCTGTGATGCCGCGCTCCAGCGGCCAGGTTATGATGACCGCGTCTCCGATATAGTCGTCGATCGCGCCACGATGACGGCGCACTGGCTCTGCCAGGGTCGTGAACAAGGCGCCTAGAAACTCCTGGGTCCTCAAGTCGCCGTGCTTTTCGGCAAAGGACGTCGAACCGACCAGATCGATGAACAGGAAGACGCGCTCTTCGCTGACCGGCTTGCGATACCGACCGGTGAGCAGGCTGGTGAAGATGTCGCCGCCGAGAAGATCCCTGACCCGCAGCACGAAGACGATCGAGCCGGTGACGGCGAAGGTGTAGAAGACCACGTTCAATGGCAGGATGAAGATCTCCTCCCACGTCTCGTGGATGACGCCGGAAACCTTGAGCAGATATCCGCCGGTCACATAGCCGGCGACCATCAGCCCATAATAGGTGGCAAGCGATAGCAGCAGGAAGGACGGGGTCGCGAGGCTATGCAGCCAGTTGCGATAACGCGAGAGTATGAGGCGTCGCTCGAAAGCGATGATCGGCATTGCGATGAAGATGGAAAACACTGCGCCGACATGAGGTCTATTGCCATAAACGACCAGACTATAGACGACGCCACTCAAGGCCACCGCTGCCACCACGAGAGCCCAGAAGAGCAAGCTTTGCCGTGTCATCGAGCGTTCCAACGTTGTCGCGTAAAGCGCGGCCTCAATAGTAGGCGATATAGTGACTTGTTCCGGCTTGCGCCAGTCATTCGGCACGAAACCAACTCGGCCAAGGGCGAGTGCCGACCCGTTGGCTACGCCGTGCTTGGAGCAGCGCGGACCAGCGCCACTTCAGGGTACATTCGTGTTGATTGGCAGCCAGGCAGGCAGAACATCGGAATCAAAGCCCCGTTCGGACGCCTCGACGCAGGCCGCGAGCGAACCGAACCGCATGGCCCTGCCTGATAGACCTGGCCCGTAATGGGCGTATTTTCCGGAATTCGTCATGATCACTTTCGTGGCAGGCGGGATCAGCGGCTCGGTGATCATGCACCAGCAGGTGTCGGTGACGAAGGTGACGCCGAAGGTCTCGATAAGCGCCACATCGCCTGCTGCCCGTGCCTGCTCGAGCACATGCCGGCCGCAGGTGACGATCAGGGCGACGTCCGGGTGCTTGGTCCTATTGCGGCAAAGCGCGGCCAGCTTGGCAATCTCGGGAACCGAGAAGTGCGGATTGCCGAGGGACACGAGCTGTACGGAGCCGGCCGGGCCGCCATTCAGTTCGGCCCAGGCTTGCCGCAGTTGATCGGCCGAGATGGTGATCACAGGCAATGTCAGGCTGGAATAGCCGCTATGGCTGATGGCCTCAGGCGTTACGCCCGCAATGTGAAACATCGGCGCGGCCGAGGTTGTCGCAAAGGCGGCGCCAAACGCCTTCAGGTCATCAAGGTCAGGAGCGTGGCTGTGCAGACCTTCGACAATGGGAATGGTGTCGGGTGCCAGCGTGCCGATGAGGTAGCCAAGAAGGGGGTAGAGGCAGTCGTCGACCTGTTCCAGCGCAGGCAGGCGGATGCGCAGACCGGGCAGCCGTTGGGCATCGATATGACAGCCAGCCTTGGGCGCCCGACCGGTCAGCGCAACGCAGATGTCGAGATAATCAGGATATTTCATCGTTCGGGCGCCCAGCACGCTGTTGGCAAAGACAACGGCATTGGATTCCGCCCAGACGATCTGCTCGTCACGCTGAGGCCTGTCGTCCAGCAGATAGGGCGCGCAGGTGAAGGTCGGCTGGGCGCCCATCGCCACATAGGCATCCGCCAGCCGGCTGGCGGGTTCGCCGAAGACGGGCGGGATTCCCTGCGCCCGCCAGCGACGCTGGTCGACCGAAATCGCGTTGAGCGTCGTTGGTACCTTCACGCGCCCGCCGAGATCTTTCAGCTTTTCCGCGAAGGCCAACCCGCCTGGGCCGGTGTAGATGCAGCCGTCGATATGGGCGCGGGCGATGTCGATCAGCTCTTCGGCGCCCTCGATCTCCGCCATGCGCAGCACGATCCGCATCGCAACGGCTGCCGCCTCGCCATGCGCGCCGGTGAGAATGGCCTGATCCTCATCCGTCAGGTGGATGGCGGTGGCTTTGGCCGACCGGCTCTCGGCGTTGATCCGCGCCGCGCCGACTATGCGCAGCGAGGCAAACCTCTCCGTCCCGACACAGAGCACCGGGATCGACCGCCCGAACAGCTCTTCCGCCACGATCACCCCGAGCGTGATGATCGCTTCGGGCCGCTCCAGCACGATCGCCGCCGGCCCCTTGTCGTTCAGCAAAAGTTCAAGAACCACGCCGCTGCCGGAGCAGGAGCCTCGGCTGGTGGGGAGGGCAAGGATCCGGCCGGCAAGCGATTGGCCGCTCAGCGGATGGTGCCGGTCGATGACCTCGCCGGTGAGCGCATCGACCCCGCCCCAGAAGCTGAGGCCGACATCGCTGAACAGGATCTCGCCATCCGCGGCTCCCGGCACCACGACTCGGCCAGTTATCGTTATGGTCTCATCGGTCATGTTTCACCTCGGTGAGGGCCAGAACAGCAAAGCTGGCGAGCCAGTGCTCGCCCATATAGTCGCCCGCAACGTGGTCGAGCCCGGCGGCGAGGTGGTGACGGCGGGCGTCTTCCATGACGATCCGGCGCGGATCATCGGCGGGCAGGGCGCTTGCGAGCGACCCGAAACACCAGGCGCGGCTGAGGCTCAGCCCGTCGAGATGGGCGATCTTGCCATCCGAGCGGTCGGAGACGCGGGGCAGTCGAAACAGAGTGACTGGTTCGCCCGAGGCGATCTGCGGCAGGAAATCTGCAAACCAGGTGGCAAACGCACCGGCCGGCATCAGACGGCGCAGGCATTCCGCCTCGATCAGGGCCGACGAGAGAAAATCGTCGCCCGAAGGTTCGCCCCAGGCCGGACAGTTCCTGTCCTCGCCGTACCAGCGCAACGCGGTCTGCCGCAGCAGCTCGAGAAGGGCGGGATCAGCGACAGCCTCGGCATAATCGACAGTCAGCCTGAGCGCAAAGGCGGTGTTGTAATGGGTCCCCGTCCGCACCGGATAGGTCGGGATCGGCAGGAAATCGCGGAAGCGTTGGACGATCAGTTGGGTGAGGGGCTGCAATGCCTCGCCCCATGCGCTGTTCTCATGGCCCTGCAATTCGGCGGCAAGCTTCAGCAACCAACCCCAGCCATAGGGTCGCTCGTAACCGCGTGCCGTCGGCCGGTCGAAATAGGCGCATTCGCCGGCCACCTTGTCGGCAACAATCATCCGGTCGAACAGATCCCGGATCGCCGCTGCCTCATCCATATGAGGAAATAGCCGCAGCAGCCGGGCCAGCATCCAGTAACCGTGCACACAGGAATGCCAGTCATAGCTGCCGTAGAACAGCGGATGCAGCTGCGAAGGTGTGCCGACATCCTCAGGACCCTCAAGCCCGTGCAGGATGTGGCTGGGATATTCCCGCGTCACATGGCCGAGCGCGATCCGGGCAAAGCGGGAAGCCAGATCGGCTGTGAGCGTGGTATCCGTCATCCCTGGACCTCCTCATGCAGCAGGTCGCCCCAATCGGCACGTCGCAGCGCCTTGAACGCGTCGCCATCGCGCTTGCTGATCGTCCGTTCCGCCGCACTTCCATCCGGGCGACAGAGCTTTACCCGTCCCACACCACCATTGACGCGCGGCGGCACGAGAATGCGCGAGCCGGAGCGCTCGACCGGTTCCCGCGAGGCGGCGATGAAGATGTATTTCTCATCCTCCCACGGCACCTCGGCGCCCTTGGCAAGCCGATGCACGCGCGACCGCGCGACGCGGCGTGAGAAGTGGCACCAGTCGGGTGCCACGATCGGACAGTTCTCCGAGTGGGCGCAAGGGGCGACGAGATGGGCGCCGGCAGCCCTCAATGTCTCGCGGGCGACAAGGATACGCTGCCAGCCGGCCGGCGTACCCGGCTCTATGATCACGAGAATGCCCTTGGTCAGCGACCACAGTTTTTGCGTGACGCTGGCGATGGTCGAGGGCGGCAATTCGTCGAGCACATAGGCGAGGGTGACGAGATCTGCGGGGGGAAGTGTCGGGATATTCGCCGTCACGTCACCCGCCTGCCAATGGCTGGTGACCTGCGAACTGCGGGAGAGCTTTTCCCCGACGCTGCGAATGGCGCCTGAGGCTTCCACCATCTCGGCGGTACCAAGCGACGCCCAGGTATCGGCGGCCGCCCAAAGGGCTGTACCCGGCCCGCAGCCGAGGTCGATCAGGGAGGTCGGCGCGAAATCCGGCGCGACCTCTTCGACCATGCCGAGAGCCGCGCGCACCGCTGCAAAGGTGGCGGGCAGGCGGGTGGCGAGATAGGCCTTGGCGGCGAGCCCGTCATAAATGTGAAAACGCCCGTCGCGCACCTCGCGGCGATAGCGGTCGGACAGAATGGCGCTGGCCTTGGCCAGCTTCTCCAGCGGTTCTCCTGATAGCATCTGGTCGACGGCGGAGCGCAGGGCGGCAGGCAGTTCCATGAGGGCTCCTCAGCCGCGACGGGTTGCCCATTCAGGGCGGAGTATGGACATGTTCACGAGGTCGAAACGGCTGCCGTCTGGCCTGAGACCGGCCTCGCGCTCGATGCCTTCGTGCAGGAAACCAAACCGCGCGTAAAGCTTTGCAGCCTTCGTGTTTTCCTTGACATGATGCAGCCACAGACGATGCGTGGAAGTTTCCTCGAACACGTGGCTCAGGACCAAAGGCAGCAAGGCACTTCCGAATCCGTTCGAGGTTTTCGTCACAATGAAACGGCGAAGACAGAGATTACCGTCCCGGCTACCCATGCCGTGCAAGAGCGCCAGCCCCATCTCCGAGTGGACGAGGTAGAGCCAAGCGGGATCGGCCAGATTTCTGCGGTGTTCGTCTTCCTCGAACCGTCCGACCGTCAGCTCATAACCCGGCAGACGCTCCGTCGTCATGATGAACGGGATGTCGGCTTCCGTCGCGCGGCGCAGGGTTAGCGCCGGCACGGCTCAGAACTCCACGGCTTCGACGCGCTTGTCGACGAAGCGCAGTCCGACGCCGCCGGAGATCAGCTTGAGCGCCAGATCGCCGAATAGCTCGCGGCGCCAGCCCTGAAGGGCGGCCACTTCGGCCTTCTCGCCTTCGGCGGCGATCTTTTCCAGGTCTTCGCTGTTGGCGATCACCTTGGAGGCAACGCCGTGCTTCTCCGAGGTCAGGCGCAGCAGCACCTTCAACAATTCGACAGCTGATTGTGTGCCCTCAGGCGCATGGGCGTGGCGCTGCAGATGCGGCATGTCCGATTTCGGCAAGGCAAGCGCGATGTTCACCTGTTCGATGATCGCAGCCCCGGAGGTCGAGCGTTCCCAGCCCTTGGGGATGGTGCGCAACCGCCCGAGCGCTTCCACGTCCTTCGGCTGCTGCTGGGCGATTTCATAGATCGCATCGTCCTTCAGCACGCGCGAGCGCGGCACGTTGCGCGAGCGCGCCTCGCGTTCACGCCAGGCGGTGACATACTGCATGACGGCGAGTTCCGTCGGCTTGCGCAGCCGCATCTTCAGCCGCTGCCAGGCCTGGTCCGGATGCAGGTCATAGGTGTCGCGCGATTCAAGGATCGCCATTTCCTCGGTCAGCCATTCGGCGCGGCCTTCTGCCTCCAGCTGACCCTTCAGCTTCAGATAGACGTCGCGCAGGTGGGTGACGTCGGCCAGCGCATAGTCCAGCTGCTTCTCAGACAGCGGCCGACGGCTCCAGTCGGTGAAGCGCGAGGTCTTGTCGATATGGACGTTCTTCACCTTCTGCACGAGCTGGTCGTAGGAGACCGAATCGCCGAAGCCGCAGACCATCGCCGCGACCTGCGTGTCGAAGATCGGATGCGGGATCAGGTTGCCGAGGTGGAAGATGATTTCGATATCCTGGCGAGCGGCGTGGAAGACCTTCACCACCGCTGTATTGGCCATCAGCTCGAAGAAAGACGCGAGGTCGAGGCCTTTGGCCATCGGGTCGACGATATACTCGTGATCCGGGCTCGCCATCTGGATCAGGCAGAGTTCGGGCCAGAAGGTCGTTTCGCGGAGGAATTCCGTGTCGATCGTGATGAAATCGGATTGGGCGAGAAGGCGGCAGGCCTCCTCAAGCGCGGCAGTGGTATCGATCATTTCAGCTCGGTCATGGAAAACTACAGGATCAACCTTAGTTTCCCTTCTGGCCATGGATGTCAATATGAACGGCTGGCAAAGGGCGGAGAACCGCCCGTTTGCGCGTCTCGTCCAGCACTATTCGTCCGCGGGAGCCCCTCGAAGCACAGCGATGTTCTGCCGGTGCACCTCCTCATAGGGCGCAAAATAAAGCGCCGATCCATTGGCGATTTCAGGTGCTAGGAATGTTTCCAGGCTTTCCGTATCCAGTGCCGGATCATCGATCCGGGTGGTGAGGCGCGTGAGGTAATCACGATTGGACGTGATTAGCGACGGCGGATAGCCACCGGCGGCGATCACCTCTTCGGCGCCGTGATTGGGCAGGATGCGCCGGATCGGCAGTGTTGCCAGCCGGTCGAGTTCGACAATGTGGCGGGCCACATGCTCCGGCTCGGAGATATAGGTGACGCTGTCCTCCAGCGTATCGCCGGCAAACAGAAGGCCGAGCGACGGCAGGAAGAGCACGGTGCCATCGGCGCTGTGGATGTCGAACTGCATCAGCCGCACCTCGATCTCCCCGACACGCAAAACCGTCTCGCCCTCGAAGGTTTCGGTCGGCATGACCACAGGATTGATCGGCGGGTTCTTGGAGGCAAGAACCTTGCGCTTTTCGATCAGGGTATCTTTCGTCAGCCGATTGGACAGGATCGGACAGTCGAGGAACCCGGCATTTCCGGCCACGTGATCGGTGTGCCAGTGGCTTATGACGACTTGGATGGAAGTCACGCCGAGCGATTTGAGATGAGCCCGGATCGCGGCTGCATGATCGAAGGAGATATGCGTGTCATAGACCAGCGCCTGCGCGCCCGAGACAATGGCGAAACTCGCGACACCAAGGCTGTAGGCACCATCATCCAGCCAGTTCGGCTCCGGCGAATGCAGCCGTTTGCCGGCGATGCGCCCGTCGTAATAGGCGAAGATATCAGGATAGGGCTCGTGGATGCGCATCGTCTCGGCAAGGCTCATGTCATGTCACCCTGAAATAGCCGGTCATGCCGGTCTTTTGGTGTTCGATAATGTGGCAATGGAAGACCCAGTCACCCGGATTGTCGGCGACGAGCGCCAGTTGCACCTTCTCGTCCGGGAGAACGAGATAGGTATCCGACACCTGAGCGTTCACGTCGTGTTTGCTCGAGCTGATCGCCTTGAAATTCATGCCATGCAGATGAATCGGATGGGCATGCGGCGTGACGTTCTCGACATTGAGGATGTAACTCTGGCCGAGCTTCAGCTCCGCGATCGGTGCTGTCGGATCGGGCGTGTCCCCTGGATAGGGCACCTTGTTGATCGCCCAGAACGAAAAGCCGAGCGTGCCGCAGATAGAATCCCGCGCCGCATTCTCCGCCGTGGCACTCAGCAGAAGCGGGATCTGCGTGGCGTTCTTCAAGTCGGCCTCGACGCCCACGTTTTCGGATAGCGGCCCGAGATCGCCGAGGTTGCGCTTGAGAGACGCCCCGACAGCGCGGAAACGGGCAACAACCTTCGGCGTCGAGGGACGGATGTCTTCGAGTGACACGGTCACGCCTTCGCTGTCAGGCACCCGAAGTGCCAGATCGAGCCGCTGGCCAGGTGAGACCACTGCCATATCGAGCAGCGACCGTTGCGGCACGGGATGGCCGTCGGCAGCGATGATCATCGCATCGGCGCCGTCGAGCCGCAGATTGTAGATGCGCGTGACATCCGAGGCGAGGATGCGCACCCGCACCAGCCCGCCGGCCGGCACGTCATAGACCGGCTCCGGCTGCCAGTTTGCCGTGCGCACTGTGCCGAAAGTGCCGGTCTTGGCCGCATCGCGCGGCTTGAACTGGGCGATGAACTGGCTGTCGCTGCCGAGCCGGAAGTCGCGCAGGTTCAGCGTCACTTCGCCGTCGAAATGAGGATCTCTATCATCCTCGACCACCAGCATCCCCGTCAGCCCCCGGCCCATCTGGGTCAGCGTGTTGCAATGCGGATGATACCAGTAAGTGCCGGCATCGGGTGGCGTGAAGGCATAATCGAAGCGGTCGCCGGGATAGACGTAAGGCTGGGTGACGAAGGGAACGCCGTCCTGCGCATTGGGAATGCGCAACCCGTGCCAATGAATGGTGGTCGGTTCGTCGAGCGTGTTGGTGAGCTTTGCCGCAAAGGCTTGCCCGCGCTGCAGGCGCAGGACCGGCGGCGAGGGATCGGCGGAAGGCATACCCGCCAGGCCGTAGCTCATCACGTTGCGCGTCGCCGCCTTCCCGTCGAGCGTGGCCTCGATGATCCGCGCCTCGATCTCCAGCGGTGTGGGGGCGGCGAGCGCCTGGGAGAGGCGCGGCAGGATGGCGACTCCGGCACCATAGGCGCCAGCCACGGCAGCGGATTTGAGCAGGGTTCTGCGGGACAGGTTCAACACGAGGTAGGCTCCGTTACTATCTCGGTTTTAAAGTTGACGTTGTCGTTCAGCAATAGCGATGCGTTGACCATCCTGTCGCAGGCGAGGGCGTGCCATACTTATCCGCCATCCTTCTCCGAGGGCGGCGTCGCAAGCTTGCTGAAGAAGGTCGAGGTGCGCAGCAGGCTGCGGAAGCGCATCCGCCGCCGCTCTGTCGGCACGGCACCCCGGGCAAAGATGCGCGCGACGGTATAGGCGACAAAGAAGGTCAAGACGACGATCATGTAGGCGAAGAGTGCATGCGGGCCGAAGATGTCGATCAGGAAGGAGGCAAACAGCGGCCCGATGACGGCGCCGACCGACCAGAAAAACAGTGTGCCGGCGGAGATCAGTGCATGCTGGCCGGGTGCGGCATGGTCGTTGGCATGGGCCGAACACAGCGAATAGAGCGGCATGGCAAAGGCGCCGAAGGCGAAGATGCCGATGAAATTTGCGAGTTCGCTCTCTCCGGCGAAGAAGGCGAGATAGGCGCAAGCGACAAGCGCTCCCACCGCCGAGACGAGGATGATCATGCGCCGGTCGAGCTTGTCGGAATAATGTCCGAGCGGATACTGCAGCACGATGCCGGCAAAGATGCCGACGCTCATGAAGGTGGCGATCGAGGTCACCGACATGCCGATACCATCGGCATAGATCGGCCCGAGCGAACGGAAGCTGGAATTGGTAAGCCCGATGACAATGCAGCCGACGGTCGCGAGCGGTGAGACCGCCCACAGCACCTTGATGTCGAATTTCACTTCTTCCGGCGGGGCAGGGCTCGTCCGGTCGGCAAAGGAGATCGGCACCAGCGACAACGTCAGTGCCATGGCGATGATGGCGAAGAGATCGAAGCCGGCGAGCCCGAAGAGCGGGATGAGATACTGCGCCGCCGTCACGGAGCCGAGATCGACGAAGCGGTAGACGGACAGAGTCCTGGCGCGGGTGGCATTGGTGACGCGGGCGTTCAGCCAGCTTTCCACCACGGCAAACAGCCCGGCAAAACAGATGCCCTGCACCAGGCGCATCAGGAACCACGAGACGGGATCGATGACCAACACCATCATGATCGAGGCGGCAGAGGCGATGGCGGCGAGCGCCGAAAAGGCCCTGATGTGGCCGATCGCCCGCATGATCTTGGTGACATAGACGCAGCCGATGACAAAGCCGATGAAATAGCCGGTGCCGATCATGCCGACCACGGAGGCGCTGAAACCCTCGTCGAGGGCACGCAGCGAGATGAAAGTGCCCTGCAGACCATTGCCGCCGATCAGGATGCCGGCAGTGACGAGGAGGGGGATCAGCGGTCGTATGTCATTCATCGGGGAAACCTGCCCGCCGCAATGGAGGGGGACGAGTCGGGGATGCGGCAGGGCAGAATACCTAGCGCTGATTGTCCGGAGGCGACAGGTGTAAAGTGATTGGCGGATGTCACCCTGTGACACCCGCCGCAATTGGAGCGCTACAGGAATGGTGCCGCGCTGACAGCCTGCACGAAAGTGGCCACGACCACAGCGATCAAGGCAACTGCGCCAACGGCGATGCCGACCCGCGCCTGCCGTGGTGCGAAGCGATCAAGGGCCAGTCCGAGCAGCGGCAGCGCCTGCATGATGTGCGTGGCGAAGAAATGCGGCACCCTGAGGTCGCCACCGCTCCTCGACCAGCCGAACAGCGGCAGGCCGCCAATATCGGTCCTGACGCCGCCGACCCAATGGCCGGGGCCATCGATCTGTCCGCTGCCGAGCGCAAAGGCGGTGATCAGCGTGGCTAGGCTGCCGAGCACGAGACCCCAGCCGCCGCCGAGGCGAAGGCCCAACGGTGCACCAGGGCGTGGCCGCAGCAGGATATAGACCCCGATTACCAGGCTCGACAACACGAGAAGTGCGGCCCCTGCACCCATCACGCTATAGGCCATTGCCTCGAAGGGCGTCGAGTCGTTGAAATGCGAGGCCCGGCCTCGGGCAGCCTGCAGCGTGATGTAGAAGACTTCGCCACTTGCCGTGATCGCCGCCATGAGGCTCGCCAGGAAAACGCCGAGCCCGGCCCGCGTCCGCGCCTCGATCAGCGGCAGGAGGAGAAGCAGCGTCGCGAGCATGATGGCGAGCGAGGCCTGGAACTTCAGCGGCTTGCTCCAGACGCTGATGCCGTTGATCAGCCGATCGTCGATGCCGAGCGCGATCAGGCTCGGAAGGGCTAGCGCCACCGACAGCCCGATCCCGACGATCAGCACGCGGCGGGTCCTGTCTTCGGCTGAGGCAAGATCCTGCGACGGCGAGAGCACGACGCTGTCATTGAAGAGCATGGTCATCTGTCAGGCCTTTCGCGGGGTAAACGCGGTTTCGGTCGCGCGGGTGAGATAAAGGAGCAGGAGGCCCAGCGGGCCAAACATGAAGGTGGCGATCAGCATCGGCGCCTGCAGCAGTCGGCTGTAACCGCGCTTGTCGGCTTCCAGCGCGATCCAGGTGCCGATGAAGAGGTCAAAGGCGAGATAGTGGACCCAGCCCGCGACCAGCACCGGATCGCTCATGAACAGCGCGCGCACTTCCTCGATCGATCCGAAGCCGCCGCCCTCAACGCGGAAGAAATAGACGAAGATCAGCACGGCATAGGTCAGCGATAACAAGCCGATCAGGATGAAGCGGATGAACGCGACCACCGCCGGCCAGCGCGGCGCCAGAATGAGCAGCAACCAGCCGGCCATAGCGGTGCTGCTGGCAAGCGAGAACACGGTATCGGCGGGCATGGAAACCTCATCTTGACGGTGACAAGATGAGAATGAGGCAAAACTTGGCAATGTCAAGATGGCTTTGACAGGAGATGCGCCGCGGAGGTAACAAGAACCATGGCAAGACAGAAATCCTATCACCACGGCGACCTGCGCCAGGCATTGATCGACACCGGGCTCGACATGCTCGAGGAACACGGCCTGGAAGGCCTGACGCTCCGCAAGCTCGCCGCTCGCGTCGGCGTCTCCCATGCCGCCCCCGAACACCATTTCCCGACCCTGCGCCACCTGATGACCGCCTTTGCCGTCGAGGGCTTTCGCCTGTTCGCCGCCTCGATGCGTAGCGCCATGGCGTCAGCACCTGGCGATCCGGCCGAACAGTTGCGCGCTGCGTCCCGCGGCTATCTCGCCTTTGCCACCGCAAGGCCACATCTCTTCCGTCTGATGTTCACAGCCAACCGCCTCGACTGGGACGACCCGGCCATCGGCCCGCCCGCCAATGCTGCCCACGCGGTGCTCGAGGAAATCTCGGCTCCGGTGGCCAGGCGCATGAAGCTGGATAACCCGGAGGGCAGGGCGGCCGTCGAACAGCTCGTCTGGTCACAGATCCACGGTCATGCCCATCTGATGATCGACGGCAAGCTGCAGCGGGAGGATGGCACAGGTCATGAGCCATTCGTGGCGCCGCTCGATCTGGCGAGCGTGCTTTTGCCGGAGTGAGGGGGGACTGGCTGCCACGTTTGCGCCAATAGACGACATGGACTGCATCGCGTTTGGAAGGCTGGAATAGAGCCGATTACGGGCTGTGCGGTTTCATACCAAATTCCAGCCAACAGGACACCCGTCCGCGTCACCGGACAAAATCCGCATGCTTTTCTGCGGCAGCTCCATGTGCTAGCGGTTACCTTTATATATTGATCAATTGTCCGATTGCTGGAAAAATCCATTGAACGAATGCCTTGCACGGCCCCTTGGCGAGCCGCTCATTCCCCGCTTCGAACTGTCGACGGAAACCGTCGCGGCCAAAGATCAGTTCGATCTCTGGTACGACTTCATCGCGCCGATTGCCGATGTCAGGCTGCCGGACGGGTCGGGCAAAGGGTTTCGTGGTCAGGTGAAAGTCCATGACTTCGGCGCGATGCACCTCACGTCGTTCGACACGGATGACGTCATCTTTGACCGCCCGTCGTCGCTGATCCGGAAATATGGGATAGACCATTGGGCTCTCAGTTTCCTTGACGGGGGCAACCTTGAAGTCAGGCCGGAGGCGCAGCAGCGTTCCGCAACGGGCGACATGCGGCTCCAATCGTATGGCAGGCCGTTTTCCGGCCTCGTCGGCGGCTCCGGGGTCTCCTGCATTTTTCTGAGCCGCGATGGCTTTGCCGAAATGGCCGAACTTCTCGACAGCATGCTCGACCGGAACCTGTCCGGACCCATGGCCGGCCTGCTCCGCGATTTCATGGCGTCCATCGGAGCGCGGGCCGACGGCTTGAGCGCGTCGGAAGCGCCGACCATCACAGCTACCTTCGCCCAGCTTCTGAAGGCCGTCCTGATGCCGAATGCCGAGACGCTGGACCAGGCGCGCATCCCGATTGCGGCAACCCAGTTCGACATGGCGCGGCGCATCATCGAGGCAAAGCTGAAATCGCCCGACCTGTCCGCAGATATGCTCTGCGCCCGGCTGGGCGTATCCCGCCGCCAGCTCTACTACGTCTTCGAGCCCTATGGTGGTGTGAGCAAATTCATCACCCAGCGCCGGCTGGCGGCCTGCTACACGGTGCTCGCGCAGCAGGGCGAGAAACAGCCGATCAGTGCCGTTGCCTTCGAGC